>Ga0209660_1000095_pt1 | contig 53000 bp, 57 predicted proteins | sample SaaInlV_100m_DNA_2_FD_184659 | JGI IMG/M metagenome (GOLD analysis project Ga0209660, IMG submission 184659) | Marine microbial communities from expanding oxygen minimum zones in the Saanich Inlet - SI072_LV_100m_DNA (SPAdes) (version 2) | ecosystem: Environmental > Aquatic > Marine > Intertidal... | reverse complement strand
CTCTGCTACCAAAGTATCTGTTACCAGGTGCAGTGAAACCAGTGATTGCAACTTTTTGTGTGTTCCAGTTTCCGGTTGGAATTTCACGGAATCTTTCGTGAAGTGGAACTGGAGGTGCTTTCTCTGCAGGCTTTGGCGGTGCCTTGTCTGCGGGCTTTTCATCATGTCCGTGTGGACCGCCACCGCCTTCTGGTTTTTTAACTTCTGCTGGTTTTGGTTTTGGCGCAGTTTCTGCGGGTTTTGGAGCTGGTTTTGGAGCTGGTTTTGGAGCTGGTTTTGATTCAGCACCTGCTGCAAGACCTGATAATCGCTTTTCTAATTGAGCAATCTTTGCTTCTAAATCAGCTTTTGTGGTTCTTGAAGATGTTGTTTTACGTTTTGTTGTTGTTTTACGTTTTGTTGTTGTACGCTTTTTAGATGTCGCCATTGGTGGAATAGGGAATTAGTTGCTTATGTGCATTTTGTAACGACATAAAATTTTTTCAAAAAAATAAAGAAAAATATGTAAAAATTTGAAAAAAGGAGTTGTAATGAGGATAGTAGATGTTCTATATTCCCATTTCAGATTTAAGCTGAGTGCACCAGTTCTCTACTCGTTCGGCTGTAAGATCTCCTTCACTGTCTTCATCTACAGGAAGTCCACAAAACTTTTCACCGTCTTCTGGCGCTGTAATTTCATTTAGATGTGGAATTAAACACCTTGAATGAGTAAAGTTTTCGTAGCCATCTAGACTTACATATCCGACCATTTTTGCACCTGCTTTTTCGAAATATCTGTGTAGTTCTTCCATTGCATCGACATAGTCTTCGCCGTAACCAACAGAGTCACCTAAGCCAAATATTGCGACCGGCTTTCCTTTGAGATCTAATGCACCAATTTTTTCTAATAGGTCATCCCAAGCAGTTCCAGATCTTAATTCTTCAGCTCCAGTATTCCATGTAGGAATGCCGCATATGAGACCGTCAAGACCGGCAAAGTCTGCCAAATCAGCTTCGGTAACATCTTTAGCAGTTCCTACTGCATCGCCTAGTTGTTCTTTAATTATACCACAAACTGTTTCAGTTTTTCCAGTTTGAGTACCAAAATAAAGTCCGATTGTCATTAAGAAAAACCTCATCCTATTCATATTTAATTCATACTGATCTGGGAGATCAGAAAAATGAGAAAAAATGTATGAAAATTGCAAAAAAAACTAAAAAAATAAAATAAAAAGAGAATTTAGAATTTACACTAATGATTAGTGTCCTGTGTTTGCTTTTGCATCTTTGATGAATCCTTTTGGTAAAGTTGCGCCTTTTTTCTTCATTTCTGCAGCATATTCTTCTTTAGCTGCTTCAGCATCATCTGCTTTTTTTACTTCTTTTTTTGGCTCTTCATCATGTGCGTGTGGACCAGCCATAGATTGGTCATAACCTTAGTTGTTTATTTATGTAATGATATGGAATTTTTTCAATAAATAACACAGATTTAGAAAAGAATTATGAAAAATAGAAATAAAAAAAGAATGTTCTAGAATTTACACTAATGATTAGTGTCCTGTGTTTGCTTTTGCATCAGAAATGAAACCTTTTGGTAAAGTTGCGCCTTTAGCCTTCATTTTTTAAATATATTCTGCTTTAGCATCTTTTTGTTTTTTCTTTGCTTCTGCTGCGGTAGATTTTTTTGATTTGGTCAATTCTTCCAATTGGAATTACGGATATTTGATGAACAGGTTAATTTCAGGATTAGTTTTAGTATTTAATTACAAAATTCTAGAAGATAAAATATACAAAGATATTAGAATTTTAAAATAAAAGAAAAAAAGAATGTTCTAGAATTTACACTAATGATTAGTGTCCTGTGTTTGCTTTTGCATCTTTGATGAATCCTTTTGGTAAAGTTGCGCCTTTTTTCTTCATTTCTGCAGCATATGCATCTTTAGCTGTATCAGCATTATCTGCTTTTTTTGGTTTGGCTTCTACTTTTGGTTTTTCATCATGTCCATGTGGACCACCTGCTTCTGCCTTTTTAGCTTCTGCTGGTTTTTGAGTTTGTGGTGCTGGAGTATCTTTTATCCAAGTACCAAATTTTTTGGCTTCCGGATGATATGCAAGTCTTTGTTTTGTTGCAAAGTACTTGTTTCCTGGTGCTGTATAACCAGTGATTTTTGTTTTGTGATCATTCCAGTTGGATGGTGTAACTTCAACTTGTGCTGCAAGAGCTCTGCTACCAAAGTATCTGTTACCAGGTGCAGTGAAACCAGTGATTGCAACTTTTTGTGTGTTCCAGTTTCCGGTTGGAATTTCACGGAATCTTTCGTGAAGTGGAACTGGAGGTGCTTTCTCTGCTGGTTTTGGTGCAGTTTCTGCGGGTTTTGGTTTTGCAGTTTCTGCCGGTTTTGTTTCCGGTTTAGTTTCTGCCGGTTTTGGTTTTGCAGTTTCTGCCGGTTTTGTCTCAGCTGGTTTAGGAGCTGCCTCAGCAGGTTTTGCATCTTGTGCTGCGGCTAATTTATTTAATTTTGCTTCTAAATCAGCAATTTTGGCTTCTAGATCTTTTTTTGATGTTGTAGACTTCTTTTTTGTGGTCTTTTTTGCTGTAGCCATAATTTCACCTCATTTGAGGTGTTTATTTAGCTTATGATGTTTCTATGAGGATATTATTGATCTAATTTTATTAATTATACAGATATAGGAAGTGAATGGATGATTTCGAAAAAGAATATCCGGATTTTGATTGGAAAAATACTCCAGCCTATAAACATCCAGGAGGAAAAAATTGCCCATGTCCAAAACATGAATACATTAGAGAACAGATTAACTTTGCAAAACAGGTCAATGAAGCAGGATCTGATGCTGCACGTGTAACACTCAAGTTTTGTCCAGACCATTATCAAGTTTACATTAAAGAGGTTATTCCAGCAATGCCACTAAAGTATAAGATTCTCACAAAGATTGCATTGAAAATTGGCGCAATACAGATCGAACATCTAACACATATGCAATCAGATTTGTGTTTTTACTGTAAGTTTGGTTCAGGTGGACATGGAAGAAAAAGCGAACTTCCACCTATGCCTTAATTTATTGGACTAATTCTAATTTTTGGTCTGTGCGGAGTATCATGATGACATTTCTTTTCACATATTGGGCACATTTTCCTATCAAGAAATATGCATTGACAAATGTGTGATTTCAAATAGCTTTGAGCAGCAGTAGAGTTTTCACCAGTTCCATTACAAAATGGGCATTGTGAATCAATCAATTCTATTTTTCCTCCACCCTTACAAACTCCACAAATGTCTGAATCAGTCACAAACCATATTCAAAAAAAGAGAATTAAACTCTTGCTGTGATACTTTATTGAATAACGAGTTAGGCTTATACCTTCTTTTTGAAAAGGTGTAGCACATGCCAATTGAAGATATTCATGAATTAATTGAGGTTTTAGAAAAAGCCGGAGAGTTGAAGAGAATCTCTACTCAGGTAGATTCAGAATTAGAGTTGGCAGAAATTTTACGTCGAACAATGTATGATGAAGGACCGGCTTTACTATTTCAAAATATCAAAGGATATGATATGCCAGTTTTAGGTAATGCATTTGGTTCGATGAAAAGATTAGAACTATCACTCGAAACATCAGACTTCACTGAAATTGGACAAAGGATTGCAGATATGTCAAAGATGGAAATTCCAAAAGGAATGTTGAATAAAATTAAAAAATTACCCGAACTCTCAAAAATGAGTGATTCATTTCCAAGTTTAGAAAAAAGTGGTCCGGTAACGGAAGTGATAAAAGAAAATCCAACTTTCGATGACATACCAATTCTAAAATCATTTCATAAAGATGCAGGAAGATTTATCACATTTGGATTAACTGCGACAAAGCACCCTGAAACAGGAATTAGAAATTTGGGCGTATATAGAATACAAATTGTAGACAGTACTCATGCCCTAATGCACTGGCAAAAACACAAACGAGGTGCAGAACATCATGATATGACAAAATCCACTAAAACAGAAGTTGCAATTATAATTGGAGGAGAGCCTGCAACCGTGTTTTCAGCGGTTGCCCCCGTTCCAGAAGGATTGGACAAGTATCTTTTTGCAGGAATTACAAGAAAAAAAGGAATCAAGATGGTAAAATGTAAAACCATCGATGTAGAGGTTCCTGCAAATGCAGAGATTGTTTTGGAAGGTTATGTTGATTCAGAAGACATTAGAGATGAAGGACCATTTGGTGATCATACAGGATATTACACACCAAAAGAACCATTCCCAACTTTTACATTAACTGGAATAATGCAAAGAAAGAATCCAATCTATCTAACAACAGTTGTTGGAAAACCAATCTTAGAAGATGCATATATTGGAAAAGTGATTGCAAGTTCATTTTTGCCAATGATTAGAATGTTCCATCCAGAAGTTGTAGATTTTGAAATGCCTCCAGCAGGATGGTTTCAAGGATTGGCAATAATTTCTATAAAGAAACGATATCCAGGACAAGCAAAAAAAGTGATGATGGGTTTATGGGGAATGGGACAACTAGCATTAACAAAGATGTTTGTCGTAGTAGATGAAGATGTGAATGTGCATGACATGAATGATGTTATCTGGGCAATTACAACCAGAACCGACGCTGCAAGAGATATCACAATCATAGATAGAGCACCAACAGATACGTTAGATCCTGCATCACCATTGGTGAACCTAGGTTCAAAATTAGGAATCGATGCAACCCAAAAGACAGCAGAAGAAGGATTTGAGAGAGAAATTCAAGAGAAAGTTCAGGTGGATGATGAGACTAAAAAATTAGTTGATTCCAGATGGTCCGAATACGGAATTTAACGCATAGATACTGTTTCGTAAAAATTATCACGTTCTTCAGCAGAATAACCAATTTGTTTAATTGAATCAATAATTCTAGTGTCAGTTAATTCAGTGGAACGAGCACCGGTACAAGAAACAACTTCTTCACCGATTAATGTTCCACCAAAATCATCAGAGCCATATTGTAATGCCAATTGTGCCATACCAACACCGTTTGTTAACCAAGATGATTGTATATGGTCAATTAATCCGTCAAATATTATTCTAGAAATTGCAATCATTTTTAATAATTGTACTCCCCCTGCACCAGTTGTAACAGTTCCTTCTTTTTGCATTAAAGTATTATTGGGTTCAAAACTCCACGGAATAAATGCCATAAATCCATTAAGATTTTTTTGTAGTTTAGCAATTTTATCATAATGTTCCACAATGTCATTATCAGTTTCAACATGACCATACATCATTGTTGCAGAAGCAGGTAATCCGAGTTCAAATGATTCTTTCATTATTCTAATCCAATCATCACTGTCAATCTTTTTTGGACTGATTATTTCTTTGACTGAATCAGTTAAAATTTCAGCGCCGGCACCAGGAACAGATTGTAATCCTGCATCTTTTAATCTTGATAAAATTTCCTTTGTTGATGATTTCTCAACTGTGGCAATCATGTCAATTTCAGATGTAGATAATCCATGTACACCAACCATTGGGAATTTTGAGCGAATCATTTTAAATGAATCTTCATAATATTCAATTCCAAGTTTTGGGTTATGACCACCTTGAATTAGGACTTGCCTAATTTTGAACATGTCCCAACCAGTTTTGACTCTTGCTTCAATTTCATCTAAAGTTAATGTATACGCATCTTCATGATTAGGAGGTCGATAAAATGCGCAAAATTTACAATCAGTAATACAGACATTGGTATAATTCAAAATAATATTATTTACAAAAGATACTTTTTTACCGAATTTTTTTCGAGTTATATTTCCAGCAACGAGTCCCATTAGGTATACATCATCAGATTTCAATAATCTTAGATAATCTTCTTTTTTTGGTCTAATACCATTAAGTGAATTTTCCAGAATATCGCCTATTTCACTAGAGTGGATTTGTTGTGTTAATTGACTCAATCACAATCTATCGTTTGAGATTAATATTTAATTCTTAGATAAAAAATGAGCATAAAATTCCATTTTTGGCAATTTTTAAGTATGGTATACCAAAGATATCACTAATGGCAACAGGTACAGAAATTCGATTAAGTAAGATTATGAGAAAAGGCAAAATGCTTTGTATTCCAATGGATCATGGGATTTCTAATGGCCCTATCAAAGGACTAGAAAAACCACATGATGTAATTTACAAATGTGAAAATCATGGTTTGACAAGCATCATAATTAACAAAGGAATTATCAAAACATTACCAAGACCAACAAGAGTTGGAATTTTAGCTCATTTTTCATCCAGTACCGCATTATCATTAGCACCTAATAGAAAAATGCTAACAGGTTCTGTAAAAGAGGCAATAAGATTAGGAGCAGATGGAGTTTCATTACACATCAATATTGGTGGAAAAGAGGAGCCAGAGATGATAGAACAATTAGGAAAAATTTCAGAAGAATGTCATGAATGGAACGTACCATTACTTGCAATGATGTACCCTAGAGGTGAAAATGTCAAAGATCCACACAACCCAGAAGTTGTTGCACATACTGCAAGAATTGGAGCAGAGTGTGGTGCAGATATTGTCAAAACATTATACACAGGAGATATTGATTCATTCAAAAAAGTAACTGAGAGTATTCCAGTTCCAGTGGTGATTGCTGGAGGCCCGAAATCAAAAACTGACTTAGATATTTTACAAATGACAGAAGATGCAATGGTTGCAGGTGCAAAAGGAGTTACATATGGAAGAAATATTTTTGCACATAAAACACCAGATAAAATGGTAGAAGCACTAGCAGGAATAATCTTTAGAAAAGAAACTGCAAAAGAAATGGCAAAGAAAATTGGCAACTGATAAAATTTTAATTGTCCAACCAAAAGTTGGAAAAAATCAATTAAATAAATTCATAAAAAATTTAGAAAATGAAGGTGTAAAACACATCTACGCAGATCCTAAAACCATTACAGACAAGAAAAGTAAAATGAAAACGGTGTTTACAACACCTAACGCCGATTATGTTGTAATTGGTAAAGACGGAAAAAAACTAAAAGGTAAGAAAATTGGAAAACAGTTTAAAATTCTTTCAAACAAAGACATTGATACAGTTTTTGAAACTGCAAAAAAAGGACTTGATTTTGTCATTATCGAGGTAAAAGATTGGAAAATAATTCCTCTAGAGAACATCATAGCAAAATTACATAAAATTCATACACAAATATTCACAATAGCTAAAAATCAGAAGGAAGTTCGAAAGATGTTTTCAATTTTGGATGTTGGAGTGGATGGAGTCATATTTCAAACAGGCTCCATAGGAGAAGTAGAAGAAACTTTGGTAAATATGGGAACAAAAAGTTTTGATTTGAGTACTGCAAAGATTACAGAAATTCAGGAAGTAGGAGACGGGGAACGAGTATGTGTCGATACAGCATCAATGTTACACAAAGGAGAGGGAATGTTAATTGGAAGTAGAGCCAATTTCATGTTTTTAGTTCACAATGAATCAGTTGGTTCTTCATTTACATCACCAAGACCATTTAGAGTTAATGCAGGTGCAGTTCATTGTTATACATTATCGCCGGATGGAAATACAAAATATCTATCAGAGTTAGAGACAGGAAGTGAAGTATTGATTTTAAATTCTAAAGGAAAGGCAAGAAGAGCTGCAATTGGACGATGTAAAATTGAGAAAAGACCAATGTTGTTGATCAAAGCAAAGGTTGGAAACGAGATAGGCGGAATCATAGCACAAGACGCAGAAACTATACGATTTGTTAAGGCAAACGGACAGTTAGTATCAGTGACACATCTTAAAAAAGGAGATTCAGTTTTGGCATTTTCAAAAGAAGCAAGTGGAAGACACTTTGGAATGGAAGTGGCCGATGAGTATATTCTTGAAAAATAATGAAGTATAAGACATGTGTATCAATTGGAGAGAAAAATCCAAAGAAACTAAAAATAATTCTAAAAAAAGCACTATCAAAATCAGATTTTGCAGAGATACGTTTTGATTATTTAAAAAAATCAGATATTCCAATTGTGTTAGAAAATTCTAAAAAAAGTCTATCAAGATGTGTATGCACATTACGTCCAAAATCAGAAGGAGGATTATTTACAGAACAAGAAGATGAAAGAAAATCTATTTTACGACTAATTGCAGAATATAATCCATTTTTGTTGGATGTTGAATTTAATACAATTCAAAAAGATAAAAAACTTGCAATGTATCTTAAAAAATCTAAATGTAAATTATTAATTTCATGGCATGATTTTAAGAAAACGCCTAATGAATCACAACTAAAATCCAGATTCAATAAAATGAGAAAATTTTCAAATGTCGTCAAAATTGTGACCGTAGCAAAGAACGTGTCAGATGCTTCAAGATTACTAACACTATATTCCATCAAATCAAAAAATAAAACGGTGGCATTTTGTATGGGAGATCAAGGTAAATTCTCAAGAATACTATGTTTACATTTAGGAAGTCCATTTACCTATGTATCTTTAGGCAAAGCAATTGCTCCAGGACAGTTTAGCGTAGACGAGATAAAATCATTGCAGAACTAAGTAGTAGTTGCAGATGCTACAGCACTATATTTTCCAGTTCCAGAATAATTTTCCGCTGCAACTCTAAAATAATATTTTGTAGAGTCATCAAGACCGTCAACTACATCAGTTACTGCATCACTTGCAGTATGAGAAAATGTAGTCCAAGGACCATTAAAACCAGTACTATACTCTATGCGGTAATCACTTATTCCTTTCACACCAGAAGGTGAGGTCCATGATAAAGTTACTTGATCATTACCAGCAGTAGCTGTTAGATCCCCAGGAGCTCTAATTGCAGAACCTGCATTGTATGCATATCCAGATGCTTGTCCTAAAAATTCAATTTGCTTTTCAATGGTTTGACCATCCAGTGATGCAGTAATATTTACAGTATACAAATTGTTTATCATCCATAAAGTACCTTTTTGATTGGTTTCTTTTGCCATTACATCATATTTGAAAAGACCATTTTTTGTTAATCCACTATAAGTATGAATTAATCCGTCTTCATTATACAATAAAATATCTATTTTAACGCCATCAATAGTGTAAGAAGCATTTTTGTTGAACGTTGGTGATGCGTTAGGATATTTTTCAGCATCAAAGATTAAAACATCTAAAGCATATTTTCCGTCAGCAGCGACGTGATTGTATCCCTCTAATAACATAAGAAGAGGTTTTCCAGATACAGACGAGGTTCCTAAAGTTTCTTCAATAGTTTCTTTTACAATGATTTCAGGACTAGATGCATCAACTTCAATTATTCCAATTTCAATCAAATACTTCATTGCATTGATAAATCCAGAATCAGGTATTTTTCCATCAGACCACCAGCCAGCAGTATTTCTAACCCAGTCAGGAATATTTTTGTCAGGTCCGGGAATTCCAGGGTCTGTTGGTGGAATGTAGATAATTCCTTCATTTATTAAAAACTCTAAAGCATTAGTGAATTCAGTTTGAGATATTTGTCTTTCAGACCACCAAGAAGCATTATTTTTTACCCATTCAGGAATACCTTCAGAAAATGAGAAGGGAATTAAGGAAATCGTGATTAATATGATAATCAAAAATGGAACTTTATGCATGCTTTTTTTGTAATTTGGTAGAATTAATTTTTGCTATGAAAATTTTTTTTACCAATGAATAGGTTATATCAATCTAAATTGAATTGAAAATATGTTGAAGACATATGCCGTAATTGGCGACCCAATTGACCATTCACTATCACCAACAATACATAATGCGGCATATAGAGAACTGGAAATGGAATGTACCTACATTGCATATAGAGTGATTCAAGGTGACTTGGCTACAGGCATAGAATCTTTAAAAAAAATTAAAATTTCAGGATTTAATGTAACAATACCTCACAAAATTGAAATGATGAGATATTTAGATGATGTTGATGAGAATTGTAAAAAAATTGGCGCGGTAAATACAGTTCTTAATGATGACGGGATACTAAGAGGATTTAACACAGACATGGATGGATTCTTAGAACCTATAAAAAGAAAAGAAATTAAAATCAAAAATTCAAAAATTTTGCTACTTGGTGCAGGAGGAGCGGCAAGAGCAATTGTAACAGGATTTCAAAAAGAAGGTGCAAATGAAATCATAATTGCTAATAGAACAAAAGAGAATGGAGATAAATTAACAGAATTTTCAAAAAAGATTGGATTAGATGCTAGATCAGTATACTTAGAAGAAATGGATGTCTTAGATAAAAAATTTGATTTTATAGTGAATGCATCATCATTAGGATTGAATGGTGAAAAAAACATAATACCAGAAAAATTTTTTACTGAAGAAACAACTGTGTACGACATAGTTTACAAACCAGTAAAAACAGATTTGATAAATAAAGCAAAAGAAAAAAACTGTAAAATTATTTTTGGATATGAAATGCTACTTGGACAGGCAATACGTTCATTTGAAATTTGGTTGGATAAAAAAGCACCATATGAAATAATGAAAAGGTCTATTCTAGGAGGCTTCTAATGACACAAGTAATAGCTAAGGTGTACGGTGCAGTTTCTATAGTAAATGCAATTGCAATAGGAAAAGGATCAACATTAGGAATTGATACATTTGTAGAGACAATGTTAACAAAAAGTGAAGGTAATGGAATTCATATCACGTCAGAAAATAAGACAATTAGTTCTCGTTTGATAAATAAATTAATTGAAAATATGATCCCAAAGAAAATTTTAGATAATACAAAACTAGAATTAGATTTTAAGTCAAACATACCAACAGGATACGGATTGAAAAGCTCTAGTGCAATTTCATCTGCAGTGGTATTATCATGTGCAAAAGCCTTTGGAAAAATTATGAGTGATGATGAGATTTTGAAATTAGGTGCAAAAACGTCAATTCAGACAAAAGTCAGTATAACTGGCGCCTACGATGATGCAAGTGCATGTCATTTTGGAGGTTTTAATGTGACAGATAATTTGAAAATGAAATTATTGCATAGAGAATTAGCTCCAAAAGAACTCCAAGCAATAATATTTCTACCAAAATCAAGAAAAAGAGGTAATTTGAAAAAATTAAAGGAGTTTAAAGATGCCTTTGAAAAATCATGGCAATTAGCAAAAAATTCAGATTATTGGAATGCAGGGGTACTAAACGGAATTGCAACAACTGCAATTTTAAATTCAGAACCAAACTTAATTATGAAATTAATGGAAAATGGTGCACTATGTGCAACAATTTCAGGCAATGGCCCTTCTATAATGGCAATTACAGATAAAAAGAATAAATCAAGAGTTCAAAAAGAATTTTCAGGATTAGATGGAAAAATAATGGTAGCAAATATCAACAACAAAAAGGCATATGTTCATGAACTGTAAAATTCAAAAATCTAAATTAAATGGAAGAATTGTTTGTCCACCAAATAAAAGTTATACACATAGAGCAATATTTCTTGCAGCGTTATCAGATGGAAAAAGCATTGTGAAAAAAATTTTACGTTCTAATGATACTCTAGCTACAATTAGTGCATGTAGAGGATTTGGTATTGAAGTAGAAGAAATGGAAGATAAGGTTACAATTAATAATACAATTGATTCAACGGTTGCAAATTCAATAATAAATGCTGAAAATTCAGGAACAACCATTAGAATTGCAATTGCGATTGCCGCATTATCAGGAGGAAATACAACACTAACAGGAGATGAGAGTTTAAGAAAAAGACCAATGCAACCTATTTTAGATTCATTAGAAACGATGGGCGTAAAAACTGAATCTGATGATGGAAAACCACCCATACATATCAACGGTAAAATCGAAGGAAAAGAAATCACCATAAAAGGAGATATTTCTAGTCAATTTATTTCAGCATTAATGATAATTGCACCAAGATTACCAGAAGGATTGACAATTAATGTTGATGGTGAATTAGTGTCAAAACCATATGTTGATTTAACAATTGCAATTATGAAAAAATTTGGAGTGCAAGTAGAGACTGAAGAAAAATATAAAAAATATCACGTCATACATCAAATTTACAAACCAACCACATTTTCTATTCCATCAGATTTTTCTAATCTAGCACTACTATTAGCAGCAAATGTGTTGTTAGGTGATGGACTAAAAATTGAGATAAATTTAGGAGATATGCCTCAAGGTGATGAAGCAATTGTGGATATTTTAGAAAAATTAGGAGTAAATGTCACACTAGAAGACGATATCATAACAACAAAATCTCCAAGATTATTGAACGGAGGAAAATTTGATTTGTCAAACACACCAGATCTTTTACCAGCAATAGCAATTCTAGCATTAAAATCAGAAAAACCAATTGAATTATTTAATGTCAAACATGCGAGATACAAAGAAACAGACAGGATAGCAATAATGTCAAGAGAGTTAAAAAAAATAGGATTGTATGTAGAAGAAAAAGAGGATGGAATGATTTTGAGAAAAACCGAAGATGTTCATTCAGCAGAATTAAATTCAGAAAATGATCACAGATTATTCATGGCATTTTCAATAGTAGGTATGTTTGTTGGAGAGTGTACAGTTTCAGATCCGGATGCAGTAAAGGTTTCATATCCAGAATTTATTTCAGATATGAAAAACGTTGGTGCAGATTTTAAATAACATTATGTCCCAAGTTTAATATCACTAGTACAAATGGATCTAATTGTTTCGATAGCAGATAAGATTGCAAGTCTACTTGTACGAGGATTATTAGAATCAGGTACGTTTTCAATTTTAGTAGTAATTTGACCAAATTTTCCACGAGCTGATATCTCATGTGTATTTTTAGTAGTATTTGGATCAGCAATAATTTTTACAATTGTTTCATGACTTCCTAGCCCAGAAAGACTAAGTAAAGCAGATACATTGATGTTCTTTGGAAATAATCTTACAGCTTCACTTGCAGTACCTTCAAAAATTGTTGATAGTTCTTTAATGTCATCTACATTTAACTTAAAATCATTAAAAAATTTTGCACCCTTCAATGAATTAGGATGTTTTGTTGTAGTCAAAACAACAGAATCAAGTTCACCCTTTACAGATTTTATTGCATCAATTCCAGATATTGCACCAGATGGAAGATAAACGGTTTTTTTTAGTTCTCTACATGCATCAGAAATTATTTCAAATACAGATTCATCTAATAGGGCACCACTACTCATAATTACCAAATCTTTTCTATTTTGAAGTATACTTAATGCATTATCACTAACCGCATCTTGAGAAGCAGCTTCAACTACTAGATCAACAGGATTTGAAGATAAAAGATGTACATTTTCAACAATCACAGGTTTATTTTTTAATTTACTAGCAAGAGAGGCGGATTTTTGTTTATTTTCATCAAAGATATGAGTTAATTTTGCAGGGATTATTCCAGTATCAATCGCAATTGCAATTTGTGTACCAATTGAACCACATCCAAGCAGGCCGATTCTTTTCATGTATATTTTTGAATGGAATTTTGTAAATAAACTCTAAGGTTATGCGTATAACGATTATAAGCATCATAGACGATCTTTGATTGTTGAACGGTAATTCGATTGGTAGAAGGCTAGTTCTCACTAGTTTTGGTGAGAGTCATGGTAAATGTATTGGCGCAGTTTTAGATGGTTGCCCCGCAGGTCTGGAATTAGAAGAAAAAGACATTCAGAAAATGCTAGATTTAAGAAAACCAGGACAATCACTTGTCTCTACACAAAGAAAAGAAGGAGATGTGGTAGAAATTCTGACAGGCACATTCAGAGGATACACTACAGGAGCACCGATTACCATGATTATTTGGAATAAAGATCAAAAATCAATAGCATATGATAAATTAAGAACTGAAATGCGTCCAGGACATTCCGATTATCCTGCATATATGAAATATAAAAAATATAATGATCATAGAGGAGGAGGAAGATTTTCAGGAAGATTAACTGCAACTCATGTTATGGGTGGAGCAATTGCTAGAAAATTATTAAAAGATACAATTGGAGTTGAGACAAATTCTTACACATCACAAATTGGAAAAGTAAAAATGAAAAATGAAGCTACAAAAAAAGAATTCAAGTCCATCTATACAAACGATGTAAGATGTCCTGAAAAAAATACAGCCCAAAAAATGAAGAATGTCATACTAGGTGCTAGAAAAAAGGGCGATTCACTTGGTGGGATAATAGAATCCATAACTACTAATTTACCTGTAGGGTTAGGAGAACCAATTTTTGGCTCATTAGAATCAGACATAAGTAAAGCAATTTTTTCAATTCCAGCAGTTAAAGGAATAGAATTTGGTTCAGGATTTGCAGGTTCTGAAAAATTTGGTTCTGAAAATAACGATGCATATGTAATGAAGGGAGGAAAAATTTCAACAAAAACTAATAATTCAGGAGGGATTTTAGGAGGTATTTCAAATGGCATGCCAATCACACTTAGAATTGCATTCAAACCCGCATCATCTATTTCTCAAATTCAGGAGAGTGTTGACATAAAAAAGAAAAAATCAATTAAATTACAAGTAGGAGGAAGACACGATCCATGCGTGGTACCACGTGCACCACCAGTAGTTGATTCATTGGTTGCATTAACCATAGCAGATCATGCACTACTTAGTGGTTCTATAAAACCAACATTATGAAAATGACCGAACTAGAAGAATTAAGAAAAAAAATTGAAATAGTAACAATTGAAATGTTAACACTATTAAAAACAAGAACAGAAATTGCTAAAGAAATTGGTAAAATAAAAAATCAAGAAGGAATGAGCGTATCTAATGAATCAAGAGAAAATGAACTTAGAGAATTAATAAAAAAACAATGTCAAAAGATTGATTTTGATTCAAATACAGCGTTAAAATTCTTAAATTTTTTATTAAATGAATCAGTAAAAGTACAATCTGTAGAATCAAACACACATTTGGCAATTTTTCTTAAAGCAAAAGAGTTAGAACGACAAGGCAAAAAAATAATCCATTTAGAAGTAGGCGAACCTGATTTCCAACCTCCCATTAATGTAAAAAAATCATTATCAGAAGCGTATGATAAAGGATTTGGAAAATATGGTCCAGCCAAAGGTTTACCAGAATTTAGAACAAAATTAGCAGAATTTGTAAATGAGAATTTTGATGCTAAAGTGAATTTAGAAAATGTAATGGTCACACCAGGTGCCAGGTTTGGTGTTTTTCTTGCAATATCCACATTATTAGATCCAAGTGATGAAATTATAGTCATAGAACCAGCGTGGCCGGCATATAGACAATGTGCAATAAACTCAGGAATTAAAGTGAGAAGTATTAAAACAACATTAGAAAATAAATGGGAGCCAGATCTTAAAGAAATTTCTTCATGTATAAACGAAAATACAAAAATGATTGTTCTTAATTATCCAAATAATCCTACTGGAAAAATTTTACCCAGAACATTACAAGATCAAATTGTAGAAATTGCAAAAAAAAATAAGTTGTATATTCTTAGTGATGAAATTTACAGTAATTATTCAAATGAAGAATGGAATAGTATTTTATCATATGATTATGAAAAATCAATTGTTACACAGTCATTTTCAAAATCACATTCCATGACAGGTTATAGAATTGGATATTTGATTTCTAGTAAAAATATTATTGAAAAATTAACAAGATTACAGGCACTTTGTTTGACAAATGTTTCAGAACCAATTCAATATACGGCCATGAAATCACTTAATGATGATGTAACCGAAAATACAAAGATTATGAGTGAGAGATTAACAAGATTAGAGGAGATATGTAAAAAAATGGATTTAGAGTTTGAAAGACCAAACGGTGCAATGTATATTTTTGCACGCACTAAAAACCCAATCAATACTTCAGAATTATCAGAAGAATTGTTAAATCATGGAGTAGCAATAGCACCGGGAATTGGATTTGGTGACTATAATGAATTTTTCAGAATATCGGCATGTTTGGATATAAAAACACTAATTGAAGGCATGGACATATTAAAAACTAGATTATAGATGTAGAATGGCTAAAACAATTGCAATTATTGGCGCAGGGGGTGCAATGGGCTTGTGGTTTTCAGAATATTTTTCAAAAAAAGGATTTGAGGTAACAGGTTTTGATAATACCAATCCAGTCGCCAAAAATATTAAAAAAGCAAATTCACTAATTAGTGCAATTTTGAATGTGGATTATGTTCTATTATCAACACCAACAAAGAAAACTCCAGAGATTATTAGACTAATTGCAAAAGAAATGAAAAGAGAATCATACCTCATAGATATAACTTCACAAAAATCAAAAACAGCAACTGCATTAGGAAAAATTCCCGCCAAAGTTTCACCAATTTGCATGCATCCAATGTTTGGTCCAGGTGCAAAAAATTTAAAAAATCATAATATTGTTTTAATTCCAATTAAAGATGGAAAAAAAGAGCTCAATGTAGCCAAAAGTCTTTTCCCAGATGCTAATTTTGTAACAATTGACTCAACAGAGCATGACAAAAAAATTGCGATGATTCTTGGTTTAACACATTTAATCAACATAGCATTTGCAAATATTTTAGCAAAAGATGATAAAATATCACTTACAGAAAAAATGGCTGGAACCACATTCAAAGCTCAGAAAATTTTGGCAGAAAGTATAATGACAGAATCACCAGAATTAATTGAAACAATAATATCAAATCCAGAAATTAGAAGAGTTGCAGAAGAGTTTTGGAAAGATGTAGGAAGATTGTTAGCATCTGCACAAGAGGGAAAGAGTGAAGAGATTATAGATTATATCAATACGAATAAAGAAAAAATTTCACAAAACGTTGACCTAGAAAAATCCTATAAGAAATTAACAAAAATGGTCAATACAATTGATAAATAATGCGTAAGACGAAAATTGTTACAACATTTTTAACAAACTCGGATAAAATTCTACTCTTAAAACGAAGTCAAAAGGTAAAAAGTATGAAAAATCTTTGGGCAGGAATTAGTGGGATAATAGAAGGAAATGAACAACCACTTGAACGTGCAAAAATTGAGGTTTATGAAGAAGTTGGAATTAAAGAATCAAATATTGAATTAATTAAAGAAGGAAAAATAATTTTGATTGAATCACCTCAGTATGAGAATCATCAATGGGAAGTTTATCCATTTTTATTTTCATGTAATAATATAGAGATTAAATTGAATTGGGAAAATTCAGAATCAAAATGGATTAACGTAAATGAATTAAATGAATTTAAAACAGTTCCAAGTCTTGACAGAGTACTAACTAGATTGTTCTAATTTTTCAGGATCTTTTTCATATTTCCGTTGTTGAGGTAACATGAGATACACACATGCTCCACCACACATAGTGCAAGGTACGTTATTTCCAGGATGTTGTCCAGTTCTTCCATGTATTTTAGCTGCCTGTTCAGGATCAATAGATAACGCCAATTGTTTTTCCCAATCCAAAGTTCTTCGCGCTTCAGTCATCTTCATATCCCATTTGATTGCTTTTTCTCTCAGTTTTACAAGATCACCAGCATGTGCTGCAATACGATATGCGATTAGACCTGCTTTTACTTCCTCAGCATTAGGCAAGGCAAGATGTTCAGAAGGAGTCAGATAGCATAAAAGATCAACACCCTCACTGGCAGATACTGCAGCACCTATAGCACTTGCAATATGATCATGTCCAGATGCAATATCAGTAACTAATGGTCCTAAAACATAGTATGGAACATCACCAATGAGAGATTTTGCCAATCTTACATTTGCAGCAACTTCATTTAACGGAACATGACCAGGACCTTCAATCATAACTTGAACTTCTTTTTCATTTGCACGTTTAGCTAATCTTGAAATATTGATCATTTCTTGAACTTGAAGTTCATCATGAGAATCTAAAATTGAACCAGGTCTTAGTGCATCGCCTAGACTAAAAGTTACATCGTATTTTTGTGCTAATTCCATCATATAATCATAATGAGTAATGTAAGGATTTTCTTTATCGTATTTTAACATCCATGCCGCAGTAATAGTTCCACCTTTACTAACTACACCAGCATAACGCTCTACCTTTAGAATTCTTTTAGCAATTTCTTTTGTTATGCCAGAATGAATTGTTGTATAATCAACTCCATCTTTTATGTTATTTTCAAATGCTTTGAGAAAATCATCTTCAGTGATGTCTAATGGATTTTTGTGCTTTTCTACTCCAAAATTATATGCTTCATAAATTGGTACAGTTCCAAATGTAATCGGTGCAACCTCTAGTAATTTTCTTCTAACAACTCCAACATCACCTCCATCACTCAAATCCATAATTGTATCTGCATGATATTTTACTGCAACTTTGGCTTTCTCAACTTCTTCATCAATATCCACATTCAAAGTAGAAGTACCAATGTTAACATTCACCTTAGTTTTTGTACCCTTACCAATTGCAACATTATGGATTTTTTCTTTACGTACATTGTTACTTGGGATAATTATTGAACCGCTAGCGACTTTTGGGATTAACCAATCAAGCGTAACATCCTCATCTTTTGCTACCTGTTTCATTTCATCAGTAGCTATACCTCTACGTGCAGAAGTCATTTGAGTTGCCATGTATCAAATTGTCAAATGGTGGATTTAAACAATCGTTTAATTTACGATCACCATGAATGTTCTTTCTATTGGGGGCTCAGACCCATCATCAGGAGCAGGAATTCAAAGTGACATCAAAACATTTGAAAATCATGGAGTATACGGATTAACCGTAATTACAGCCATTACCAGCCAAAATACAAAGAAAATTTCTAAAATTTTACCAATTTCATCAGATATAATCAAATCTCAATTAGAATCAGTACTAAATGATTTCAAAATTGATGCAATTAAAATTGGAATGTTGTATGATGTATCAATAATCAAAGCAGTGCATTCAATGATTAAGAAACAAAAATGCCCAATTGTTGTTGACCCAATAATTGAGTCTACAACTAAGACTATTCTCCTAAAAAAATCAGCTATCAAAGATTATAAAAAAATGATAATACCATTAGCCACAATCATTACCCCAAATAAACAAGAAGCCAAAATCCTATCAGGAACATCATCAATTCAAAAAGCAGCAAATGTGATACAGAAATTAGGAGCAAAAAATGTTATTATCACAGGGTATAATGAATCAAAAAAAAATATAGAAGATTTTATTTTAGAACCAAAAAAAGATTACATTTTGAAAGGTAAAAAAATTGAAATTATTAATCATGGAAGTGGATGTAATTATTCTGCGTCATTAGCCTCATCACTTGCATTGAAAAGATCAATTCATGATGCAGCTCAGTATGCAAAAGAGTATGTATTTCAGTCTATAAAAAATTCTGAAAAATTAGGTAAAGGAATAAGCATAACTCACAAAAAAATATCTGAAATGCAAAAAGAACTTTCAAATTCAATTGTTGATTTTCAAAATATCAAAAGTAGTTCAAAATTAATTCCAGAATGTCAAACAAATTTTGTTTTTTCAAAAATCAAACCAAAGAAAATCAATAATGTGTTAGGGATTTCAGGAAGATTAGTTAAAGCAGGTGATAAAATTATTCAAGCGGGAGATCTAAAGTATGGAGGTTCACAACACGTAGCAACCGCGGTTATTGAAGTTTCTAAAAAATTTCCTGAAATTCGTTCAGCAATTAACATAAAATATGAACCAGAGTTAATTGTTAAAGCAAAGAAAAAAGGAATGAAAGTCATAAGTTATGATAGAAAAAAAGAATCTAAAAGTTCAAAACAAAAAGAGAATTCATCAATATCATGGGGAATTTCTAATTATTTGAAATCTACGAAACCAGACATCATATTCCATAAAGGAGATATGGGAAAAGAACCTATGATCATAGTATTTGGAACCAATCCAGAACAAGTAGTGAAGAAAATTTTGTCAATCCAATAAATTACTGAAGATTTGGTAATTGAACATAAATAGAACTGAAAAGTGCATACAAACTCATGAAGGCAGTAATTTTAGCAGGAGGACTCGGAACTAGGCTACAACCATACACAAAATCACTTCCTAAACCAATGCTTCCATTAGGTGAAAAGCCAATTTTAGAACATGAAATAGAATGGATTAAAAAAAATGGAATAAAAGAAATTATTCTATGCGTGAGTTATTTACGAAAAAAAATTGAAGACCATTTTGGTGATGGTGAAAAATTTGGTATTAAAATCGAATATGCCATTTCAAACAAACCACTTGCAACAGCAGGCCAGTTAAAAACTGCTGAAAAGTTCATTGATGGGACATTTGTCTGTTTATATGGAGATTCAATCTATAACTTTAGTTTGAGAAATATGATTAAACAACATAAAAAATCTAAATCTAATATTACTATGAGTCTCTATGATTACAAATTTAATTTAAAATACGGTGTAATTGATACAAAAAATAATGGTCAGGTGACTTCATGGAATGAAAAACCAGAATTTTCAGCAAAAATTAACATAGGTTGCTACATAATGGAACCAGAAGTACTTCAATTAATTCCAAAAAATAAGCCATATGGAATGGATAGTGTTATACGAAAAACACTTGCAAAGAAAAAGAAAGTTGATAGTGTGATTTCTAAAAAAGGATTTATCGATATTGGGGATAAAGAAACATATGAAAAAACAAATGAAGAGTATAGTAAAAAATAGGATGATCAGATAATGTCAGATATTAAAATTCGAGAAATAATTGAAACAGATATTGAAAATGGATTCTTGGAAACTCTAGACAGTTTAAGAAAAACAAGTGATCTAGATAAAAAAATTGGGAAAGACATACTTAAAAAAATTATTTCAAATCCAGATCATATCATACATGTTGCAGAAGAAAATGGAAAAATAATTGGCTCCACTACATTGTTTATTGAACAAAAATTTATTCATAATGGAGGAAAAGTGGGACATATTGAAGACGTTGTTGTATCAAAAGAATACGAGGGTAGAGGAATAGGATTTAAACTTGTAAATTCATTGTTAGAAAAAGCAAGAGTGATGAATTGTTATAAAACAATTCTAGATTGCCAAGATGAATTAATTCCATTTTATGAGAGAATTGGATTTAAACAAGAATCAAATCAAATGAGATACAATTACTGATTATCTTCTTTTTTAAAATTAAATAACTTTAATGCTGCATCAATTACATCAGAATTTCCATGTTCAGTTTCTTTTCGAAGATTATTCATAGGAGTTGACATAATATTTTCAGCGACAGATTTGGTTAATTCTACAATTATTTTTTTCTGGGAATCATTTAATTCACCCAGCATACTGAATGCTTTTTCAAGTTCTTTTATTCGGATTGCATCAGTACTTTTGAAAACGTCTTTTACAATAGGTTCAGCTTCTAATCTTTTCATAGTGGCTTCTAATACTGGTAATTCTTCTTTAATAATTTCTTCTGCAGAGTTTTTCTGACCAATTCGGCTTCTCATATTCTTATCAACCATTTCTGCAATTTGATCAATATTCATTAATTTTATACCTCTAAGTTCAGCAACTTTTTCATCAACAGTTCGAGGATTAGAAAGATCTAATATCATCATACCAGAATGTTTGGTTTCAAGAGCTTTTTGGATTCGTTCAAAAGTTACTAAAAAGTAAGGTGCAATAGTAGCCACAAATACAATATCATAATTTTCAAAACCAGTTAAGATTGAGTTAAAATCAACAGGTTGACCACCGACTGTTTTAGAAAAGGATGTTGAACGCTCAACAGTTCTACTTGAGATAAAAAATGGATATCCGCGTTTTGTTAAAGATTTTGCAACTAGTGTTGCAGCCTCTCCAGTTCCAATTAAAAGAATTTTTTTGGATTTCATTTCATCGACATTTTCTTCAGCAAGTTTAACTGCCATTGAGCCAACAGAAATACTTCCTTTACTAATACCAGTTGAAGTTCTTACTCTAGTACCAACACGTATAGCTTTATCAAATAATGTATTCAAGGACTCACCAGAAACTTTTAATTTTTTAGCAGATTGAATTGAATCTTTAATTTGCGTCATAATTTGCTCCTCGCCAACAACCATAGAATCTAAACCAGATGTTAATTTCAGTAGATGTTCATAGACTTCAGAATTTTGGGACCACTCTAAATTTTCTTTAAAACTATTTTCTTCTAAACCAGAAAGTGATGCCCACGTTTTTTTAATTTCATCCCTATCAAACTTATTACCAGACCCAAAAATTTCTACACGATTACATGTTTGTAGTATTACACATTCAGATAATCCAGTATGTTTTTTAAAAGATTTGTAGGCATTTTCAGAATCCCCTAATGAAAATCTTTCAAGTACATGAATTGGAGATTTCTTAAAAGTTACTCTTGCATTAATAATATTTTTTGTCATTTCCAATCTTTCACCATTTTTTTAATTGTAGTCTGTATTGCCTTGTATTTTCTATCTTTTAATAACTCTTTAACACGTTTATCATTCATCAATTCATAAAGAAATTTTTTTCTTTCAATCTGAGTTGAAATATATTTTTTTGATTCACTTCGTGCAAATTTTTGAATTTTGATTGATTCCATATCTTGTTCAGAGATATTTTTTTGTAGACATTTTTCTATCTTTAATTTGATTTTTTTTGCCATGATTGGGCTACCGCCACCAGTAGAAATTGCAACCTTGATTGTTTTTTTTATATCAATTAATGAAAGATATGAAATATCACTTGAATCTGGAGAATCAGATGCATATGCAAGAATTTTCATTTTTTTAGCAGTTTGTACAATTTTTTGATTCAGAATCAAATCAGTAGTTGATGCAATTACTAAAAATGGTTTATGTTTTTTTAAGAAAAGTGAGGAAGTTAATTTAATTTTTTTCAAAATAATTTTTTTTGTTTTTGAAAGTTTTATTATTTCAGAATTAGGTTTTTCGCCAATTACGATAATTTGACATCCTTCATTTTCAAGTAATTTTATACGTTTCAAGGCTTCATTACCAGCGCCAACAATAAGGACTAGTTTTCCATTTAGATGAAGATCAATTATCAACGATCTGCCATTAATAAAATGTAATTTATAGATTCAAGAATACACGTTACATTTTTTAATTGATTTCATAGATTTGGATATATGTCAAATATGGAAGAAATTGATAATGAAATATTGAATGAAATTCAATGGACTTTCCCACTAGTGTCAAGGCCATTTGATGAGATTGCAAAAAAATTCAATATTTCATCAGATGAGGTAAAAACTAGATTAACAAAAATGAAAAGAAAAGGAGTGTTGAGACAGTTAAGTGCAATATTTGATACTAGAAAACTTGGATATACCAGCTCCTTAGTTGCAATGGAAATTGAGGCGGATAAATTAGAAAAAATTGCTTATCACATAAACAAACACCCAGGTGTAAGTCATAATTATGAAAGAGAACATCAATTCAACCTTTGGTTCACATTAGCAGTTCCACCAGGTTCAGATTTGGAAACGGAGCTAGAAAAATTCTCAAAATTAGACGGCATTAAAAAAGTAAGAATGTTACCAACGTTGCAATTATTCAAGATTGGTGTTAAGCTTGACATGGTTGATACAAAAAAGCACGATGTGAAACCTTCAGAAGCAAAAAAAGAGATTAAAAAAGTTGATTTTGTTGCAACAGAAGAAGATAAAGAATTCATTAGACAGTTACAGAAAGACTTTCAAATAATAGATAGACCATTTCTTAAAGCAGCAACTGCATTAGGAATTAGTGAAGAAAAAATTTTTGAGAGATTAAAACATTATGAGAGTATTGGAGTGATGCGAAGATTTGCAGCAATACTTCGACATAGAGAAGCAGGATTCACAGCAAATGGAATGATTGTATGGAAAGTTCCAAAAGATAGAATTAGTAAAGTTGGAGAAAAACTAGGTGCATTTCCACAAGTCAGTCATTGTTATGAGAGACCCGTATATTCTGATTGGCCTTATAATGTATTTTCAATGATACACTGTAAATCGATCGATGAAGCAAAAGAAATGGCTAGTGATATTCAGAAACAGATTGAGGTTGAAGAGTACAAGATTCTTTTTAGTTCAAGAGAATTCAAAAAGACAAGGGTAGAGTATTTTGTTGAGCATGAATTTAATATTGAAAAATCTATTCCTGCTTAAGAATATATTCAATTAAACAATACACTAGGTATGGCTAATTTTCCTGAAACAAGATTACGAAGATTAAGAACCACTCAAAAAATGAGAGATTTGGTTCAAGAAGTTTCAATCTCACCAAAAGACCTAATCTGTCCAGTTTTTGTTGAAGAAGGAATTGAGGCAAAAAAGCAGATTAATTCAATGCCTGCAATGGAAAGACTACCATTATCAGAAGTAGTAAATGAAGTAAATACTATTTCAGAATTAGGAATTCCTGCAATTATGTTATTTGGAATTCCAAGTGAGAAAGATGATGATGGAACATCAGCATTTGTAGAACATGGGATTGTTCAAAAAGCAATATCAGAGGTTCGTAAAAATTTTGGAGATAAAATTGTCATTATGGCAGATGTTTGTCTTTGTCAATATACAACATCAGGACATTGTGGATTAATACACGATAAAAAAATTGATAATGATTCCAGTTTAAAAACACTAGCAAAAATTGCAGTGAGTCAAGCAAAAGCAGGAGTGGATGTTGTTTCGCCTTCAGCAATGATGGATGGACAAGTTAAGGCAATTAGAAAAGCATTAGATGATGAAGGATTCACCGATGTAGCAATTATGTCACATTCAGCAAAACATAGATCAAATTTCTATTCACCATTTAGAGATGCAGCAGAATGCGCACCACAATTTAGTGATAGACGTACATATCAAGTTCCATTTACAAATCCAAGAGAAGCAATGAGAGAAGTTGAAACAGATGTTAATGAAGGTGTAGATATTGTGATGATAAAACCTGCATTGACATATTTAGATTTAATATCAGAAACTAGAAGACGATTCAATGTTCCAGTTGCAGCATATAGTGTTTCAGGAGAATATGCACTTGTTAAAGGGGCAGCAATGCAAGGATGGATAGATGAAGATGAAATGACAAAAGAAATATTGTATTCAATAAAACGTGCAGGTGCTGACATGATTGTTACATATTTTGCAAAACATATAGCAGAAAAATTGTAAGATTGTAAATGAGAGACGACGAAAAATTTGAAATCATAAGAGCATTAGATCTATTGCCACACATTACAGGTGCAAGTTGGGCAATGTTATGGTTCAGAATGAATGGAATAAAAAATCCAACAAAAGAAGAATTTAGAGAAAAAACAGTAGAATATTTCAGTAGTATTGAACCATTAATGAAATTATTTGAAAATAAAAAAGAATTTGAAGATATTAATCACTATATGCAAAATAGGTTTGAAGATGAAAAGAAACTAATCATAAAAGGAGAGAATACAGAGGTTGAAAAAAGGCATCAGAGATATTTAGATTATGGTTAAATTTCAGTTTTAAGTTCTTTAAGAAAATTTTTTAATATTTTGGTACGATTTTTAGCAAGAATTTTACCTGTTTTAGTATTCATTTTTTTTTCTAATGTAAGTAATTTCTCAAAAAAATGATCTAAAGCCCATTTATTATCATCGATAACTCTATTTTTTGAAAATGGATCATTTGGATCATAAAATGGACGATTATTTGAGCCACTAAATGAAAAAACACGTGCCAATCCAATAGCACCTATAGCATCCAACCTATCAGCATCTTGAAGTATTTTTCCTTCAATACTAGAAGGAATTTTACCTTTTGAAAAACTATGTTCTTTAATTGCATCAGAAATAATTCCAATTTCATCATCTAAAAAACAATTTTCTTTTAAGATTTTTTCAGATAATTTTGCACTTTTAGTGGCAGAATCTTTTTGATTTTTAATTTTTACTATATCATGTAACAGTACAGCAGATAAAATTAATTTTTTATTTCCAGTCTCAGTTTTACATATTTTTTCAGCATTACGATATACCCTCATTATATGTTCAAAATCATGTGCAGGATCATTATTTGCAAGTTTATTTTTAGCTATTTTTTTTAAATTTTCAATTTGATTCATAATTTCCATAGTTTAGGTCTTGTTAATTTAAATTTTCTTTGAGTCAACAATAATGTCCAATTGATACATGTGAAGAGAATTATTACAGATACTCCTAATGCGTCAGCTATTAAAATTCCAATATATCTTTCTTCAAATAATTCAACAAATGGTGTTAAAACAATGTTACTAATTGAAATCATCAAATAATATGATACTACACGACCAGCCCAAAACCCAACATACAGTCCAATACTTTTTGCCTTAAGAAGACCATACGTTACAAATAATATATTACTTGGAAGTGGGGTTGCAGCAAAAAGAAATGACGTGAGTACATAACCAAATCTTTTTTTATTTAGAAAATTTCCAATCGCATCAAGATTAGATTTTTGTTCGTTTTGAACAAATTTTCGGAACATTGTAGAAACTTGTTTCAAAATAAATCTACCAAGGGTTGCACCGGTTGCACCAACTAGAGCCAGTACTAATGGATCAAATGATGCATCTATAGCATAGAATGATGCAAGAATTATCCAAGTTGGAGGCATCAGAAGAGGGGCCGCATTAACAAGAATTAGTAAAAAAAAGATTCCAATATAAGAAAATTCTAACACAGATGCAAAAATATCAGTCATATCCATCATCGTATCTTAAAATATCTAAATCATTGGTTAGGGATGTGTAACACATGAATAAGTGATACACGATGTTTATATCGAAAAAAGTATCATATACTCCATGCCTAGTAAAACATGGAAATGTTTCAGATGTAATTTATCTTTTAAGAATGAAGAACTTGCAAAAATTCACAAAGAAATTACTAGCCATAACATATCAGTTACAAAATCCCTGGTTGTATAATTTTTAAAAAATATGGAGGGGGTGGGATTCGAACCCACGAACTCCTAAGAGAAAGGATATCTTATAGATTGATCTTGAGTCCTTCTCGGTTGACCAGGCTTCGATACCCCTCCAACAAATGCTATTATTGATTTTAACATATAACTTCTTCAATAAACAAGGTAGCATCATTATGGAAAAAATAATTTGAAAACAAAGTTTATAATCATTTTAAGGAATTTCATTACATGACAACAATTGATGAAGCCAAAAATATGAGATCAGGAATAAATGTTGAGGGTACTGTAGAAAGAAAATCAGAAGTACGAAACGTCAACACGAAAGCTGGCTCAACAGTAGATGTTTGTGATGCAATGCTAGTAGACAATGGAATGGAAATTAAGATTACATTGTGGGCAGAAGATGCAAACAACATTCAAAATGGTGACAAAATCAAAATTGAGAACGGATATACAAACGAGTTTAAAGGCGAAGTCCAACTCGGAAAAGGTAAATTCGGAAAGCTTGAAAAAATTTAGATTAAAATTTTAATATTTTAACTATCTTCGAGACTTTTTCTTTTTTATTTTACTTTTTACTTTTCTTGCTTTTGGTTTAGCTTTTACTTTTCTTGCTTTTGGTTTAGCTTTTACTTTTCTTGCTTTTGGTTTAGCTTTTACTTTTCTTGCTTTTGGTTTAGCTTTTACTTTTCTTGCTTTTGGTTTAGCTTTTGGAATTGCAGATTTTATTTTAGAAAGTTGATAAATAATAGATAATTCACGTTTCTTTGCAAATTCAAATTTTTTTGATACAGAATCTAATTTTTGTTGTGTTGTTTTGGCTAACTTCATAATTTCAGGTTTTGACTCAATATTTTTCTTGATAGTTTTACTTACAAAATTCTTTTTTTTCTCAATTTCAGATACTGTTTGTAGAAACTTTTTCTCCATGGAGGCACGTTGTTTTATTTCATTTTTAATTTCGTCAATTGAAGAAACTATTGAATTTAATCGATATTCAAGACCCTGTTTTTCTTCAGGAGTATCAGCAAAATCAATCTCATTTTCAATTTGCTCTTTATTTTGGATTTCAAAATTTAATTTTTCCTGAGCAGCTAATTTGAGTCTCTGAACACTTTCCATTTGGGCAGTTTTTTGACTTATCATTTCATTGATATCCTCAATATTTTGTTTGAATGTTTCAATTCGTTTTTGAGTTGATTTGAGAGATGAAGAATATTTTCTAGATAATGATTTGACTTTTTTATATTCATTTTCACCTTTCCTTCTTATCTTAGTAATTTCGGATTTCTGCAAAGTTAGTTGTTTTAATTTATTTTTTAATCCTGCCATGACATAATCGAGAGTTGTTATGGCTTAAGTTATTCAGACTGTGAGGTTTTGACTTAGCTGTAAATAAAATTAACATAGTTTTAATCCAAAAAATATTTTTAGGTACAATATATGGTAAAATATGGAATTTCATCCTTCCAAGATCCCTATTTCTAAAACATTTGTTGTAAAAGATGAAAAACAGGCAACAGAAGCTGCACATGAGATGGTTATGATGGGTTTTGATAAAGAGGATAAAGGTTACAAAGTTGTGATGTCAAAAGAAAATGAAAAAACTGCAAAAAGGATCGGATATACAGTAACCACAACTGTAACGTATGCATTAAGAAAAACTAATCAAGAAAGAGATGTACGGTATTGGACATATCATGAAGATAAGGATAATTATGCCGTGGTTTTTGTGAGTTCCAGAGTTTTAGAGAAATTAGATTTTTCGTGGTAAAAATATTTCATCAAGTTTTAGTCGTTTTGAAACATAACCAGCTAAAAATATTCCTAAAATAAAGCCACCAATTACATCCAACGGATAATGTTGTAGAACATAGATACGACTAAATGACATCAGTATCGGGTAAAGCCAAATTAAATGAACACCTCTAGGGAATTTTTCAGATAATACATACACCATAACAAATGCAAACATTGCTGAACGTGCCGCATGTCCAGAAGGGAATCCAGCTGTCCAGCTTCTCCCTTCACAAAAAAGTGAAAAGCTATCAGGTTCGACTTCAAAAGGAAGTTCATTGCCAAGCCAATCTAAAAATGGCCTATCCCTGTCAACTCCACATTTGATATATCCAGTAAGAATTGAAGAGAGTACAAGTAAGATTAGTAAAATCATTCCAATTCTTCGTGTTTTTCTAATGATTAGGAGTATTATGCTAAATGGTAGCATTACAAAGACATTACCAGATTCAGTTAGAAGCCATACAGCATAATCAATAGAGGGATTTCCAGCAGATTTTTGAATATCATTCATGAATTGTTTTTCAGATTCAAGTGTCAATTGTGACATTGCGATGAAAGTACAGATAAGAAATACACTCAAGAGTATGAAAAAAGTTCTTGATCTAATGCCAAATAGAATATTTTGCAATTATTTCTCATTTATTGGATAACTGACGACAATATGTCATTTACCATCATTAACGACATGATCGGATAAACGAATTTTAACCGGAATAACGATTTCTGTATGTGGATATACTAACATTAGACAATTTTGATGTTAAAGGCAAAACTGTTTTGTTGCGTGTCGATATGAATTGCCCAATTCATCCAGAAACTTGTGAAATTCTAGGGACTGGAAGAATAGAAGAAGTTGTTGAGACAATTAACGCACTAGAAGGCGCAAAGATTGTTGTAATATCACATCAAGGAAGAGTGGGAAGAGATGATTTTGTGGGAATGGAAGAACATGCAAAACAACTAGAAAAATTTTCTGGTAAAAAAGTGAAATATGTTGCAGATGTTATTGGTTCACTAGCACAAGATGAAATAAAAAAAATGGATGGAAAAGAAATAATCTTACTTGATAATCTTAGATTGTGTGCAGAAGAAAATTATGAATTTTCATTAGAAGAAAGTGCAAAAACCATAATGGTTCAACGAATAAAAGATTTGTTTGATTTATTTATTTTAGATTCATTTCCTAGTGCACATAGAACACATCCATCATTAGTTGGGTTTGCACAAGTTTTACCAACATGTGCAGGAAAATTATTAGAAAAAGAAGTTAAACAGTTAGAAAATATACTTACAGTTGCAAAATCTCCATTTGCAATAGTTTTGGGAGGCTCCAAGGTAGACGATAGACTAAAAGCAATTAATTTACTAATTAAAAAAGAAAGAGCGGATCATGTTCTTTTAACAGGAGTTATTGCTAATGTCTTTTTACGTGCACAAGGTAGAATAAAATATCCATTAAATATTAAAGACGAGGATGAAATGGTTGCAAAAGCACATTCATTGATTGGAGAACACCCAGACGTATTTTCAACACCAGTAGACATTGCAGTAAATAAAGATGGAAAAAGAGTCGAGATAGATGTTAGGGAATTATCAAAAGATGATGAAATATTTGATATCGGAACTAAAACAGTCGAACATTATTCAAAAATGATTTCAGGTGCAGGGACAGTTTTCATGAGTGGTCCAGCAGGATATTTTGAAAAAGAGAGATTTCAATTTGGAACAAAATCCATGTTAGAAGCAATTGCAGAATCTATGGCAACATCAATAATTAGTGGGGGACATCTAACATCAGCCCTCAGACAATATGACTTAACTGAGAAAGTGAATCATATTAGCACTGCAGGAGGCGCACTAGTTAGATATCTCACAGGACAAAAATTACCTATGATAAAGTGCCTAGAAGATGCTGCAGAAAGACATTCTAAAGACTAGCACTACAATCCGATATTGGACAAACTCTAGATTCTTCTTTACCTAGATAAATTTCAGAATTACAAGAAGGGCAGTTAATTTTTTCAACATCATCGAATATCTTAAACCATTGAGTTGTAAAGTTCTGTGCAATACAACGAACTAATCCATCATCTTCAATTTTTTTAAAATCATTTACCAAATCATCTATAGTTTGTGATTGATCAAAGTTATCATTTTTTTTCAATAATTCATAAATTTCATCATTATTGAAGCGTAGATCTATTTCATTGAAATTTTCAAAAATTATTTTTCGGATTTGAAGTATGTTAGAATTTGTCATCTAGTATAGATTGGCAGCCTCTTCATTTAAGTTTCCTGCAGATTCAGAATCATTCATTTTATCAACAAAATAAGAATAGATTCCAAATTTCAGACTCTTAAGAGACAATAATGCACATTTAATTCGAACAGGACTTGTTTTGACTAGATGTTCAAGACCTAATTCAGATAATAATTCATCTTTATCAAACTTTTTAACATCATCAAGAGTTTTTCCTTTAATCATTTCAGTTAAAACTGAACAACAAGCCATACAGATTGCACACCCATGCCCATCAAATTTCACTTCACTAATCTTGTTGTCATCAATGTTTAGATATAGATCTATAGTATCACCACATAATGGATTTGCATCATGTTGGTGAATATGTGCATTATCTATTTTTCCAAAGTTAGACGGATTACGAGAATATTCAATAATCATTTCAGTGTATATTGGATCTCCACTCATAATTTGAACACCTTCGCTACATTTTGTAATGCCGTGATTAATACATCAATCTCTTCTTTTGTATTGTATATGTAGAAACTTGCACGGTTTGTGGCTGCAACATTTAGTTTTTCCATCAATACTTGTGCACAATGATGACCAGATCTAATGGCAACACCGTCTTTATCAATTATAGTTCCAACATCATGTGGATGTACATCATTAAAATTAAATGAAATGACACCTCCGCGTTTTTCAGGTTCTTTCGTGCCATACAATGTAAGACCAGGAATCTTTTTCATTTCTTCAAGAGCATATTTTGTTAATTCTAATTCATGATTTCTAATATTGTCCATTCCAATTTTTTCAAGATATTCTATTGCTTTAGCAAATCCAATTACATCAGCAATATTTGGAGTTCCAGCCTCAAATTTGTATGGTAAATCATTCCATGTTGTTTCATATTTGTGAACTTCACGAATCATATCACCACCTCCAAGAAATGGACTCATTTTTTCAAGAATTTCTTTTTTAGCCCATAAAACACCAACACCTGTTGGACCTAACATCTTATGACCAGAAAATACAAAGAAATCACAGCCAATTTCATTTAGATTAACTTTCATATGCGGAACAGATTGTGCAGCATCAATCAAAACTTTCACTCCAGCATTTTTACATTTTGAAATAATTTTTTCAACAGGTGAAATTGTTCCTAAAACATTTGACATGTGACTAAATGTTACGAGTTTAACTTTTCCAGTTGAAAGATAATCATCTAATTGATCAAGCATTAGTTCACCATTATCATCAATGTCAATGTATTTGAGTTGTGCCTTTTTTTCTTGGGTAAGTAATTGCCAAGGTACAATGTTAGAATGATGTTCATATTCAGTAGTAACAATGATGTCACCCTCTTTTACATTATCACGCCCCCAAGCATATGCAACTAAATTGATACCCTCAGTTGTACCTCTAACAAATATAATTTCTCTAGAATCTTCAATGTTTAGAAATTTTGCTACCATATCTCTGGTATTTTCAAAGGCTTCAGTAGACTCTTCAGCCAAAGCATGTACAGCACGATGAATATTTGAATTGTGGTTCTGATAAAAATCAGAAATTGCATCTATAACTTGGTTAGGCTTTTGAGTAGTTGCTGCATTATCAAAATACACTAATTTCTTATTATCTCTGACACGCCTGTTTAAGACTGGGAAATCTTTTCTTAGATCTTCGAAAGCGTCAGCAGTTGATTGCATAATTATACCTCAATCAAGATATTATTATCTTGTATTTTTGTTCTGTAAGTTTGTAATGGGTCTTCAGCAGGTGGGTTTTGAGGTACTCCATCATCAATTTTGAATACGGATAGATGTAAAGGACATGTGAGACCAGTTTCAGTTAATATTCCATTGGCCAAATCGGCTTCTGCGTGTGTACATATTCTATCAGTAGCAAAGATTTTCCCATTCATGTTTGTTAATAGTAATTTTTTTTCATTATGATCAAAACTAAACATTTCACCTTGGCCTAAACTGTCAGTGCTACATGCGGTTATCCAATTAGTCATTTAATTTCACCGATATTTGTAATGTTGCTCAATCTCAGCATTTTCATTATATCGAGTTTCTTCAACCTCAACTAACGCTTTCAATTGTTCATCGTTGTTAATTGATAATTCTTTTCCTTCCCATTTTGATTCTATAAGATATGCAATCCAAGCACGTACTTGATAAGACATTGAACGTGACATAGGTTCCAAAAATCCTTCTACAATAATTCTTTCAGCTTCAGGTTTGCTTAAACAACGTGTTCCTAAATAGAATAATTGTTCTTCATCCATTTGTGCAACAGATGCAGAATGTGTTGCTTTTACGTCGTTTGTGAGAATCTCCAATCCAGGAATTGCATCAGATTTTGCATCCTTATCTAAAAGAATAGAACGACCAGAAAGGAATGAATTTGAATGAGCAGCATTTTCGTTGATTTTGATCATTCCTTTAAACAATGATTTTGATTTATTTTTCAAAATTGATTTCTCTACAACTTTTCCTTCAGTGGATTTTTCATTATGATTTACAATTGTATTTAGATCAAAAGATTGTTCATTATTTCCAAATACAACTTCAGAATCAGTTGCAACAGCACCAGTTCCATTAAGGTGATAATCAATTCTATATCTAGACAACATTGCACCAAATAATCCAAGGTACCAATTAATTTTTGAATCTTGTGCAAGGTGTGAACTTCGTGTGGAAAAATTAATTGAAGATTGATCCATCATTTGAAGTGATGTTACATCAAGACTACTATTTGTACCAACGGTGGTATTCATTAATTCAAGATATGCTTGTTGTTGTCCAGTTTGAGGAGAGTAAAGTTCTTGAACAAGATTTGCTTTTGCATTATCTTCAACGACAATGATATTTCTAGATATTGTAGATAAACCATCATCTGATAAACAAGAGAATAAATGAATTGGCTCATCGATAATTTGGTTTTTTGGTATGTAAACAAAGAGTCCAGAATTAAATGCTGCATTGTTTAATGCAGTGTATTTATCTTCATTTGAGTTTGAAGATTTGATTGTTTTTTCTATTAATTCCTGATGTTGTTTTAATGCATTATCTATAGATGAAACAATAACTCCTTTGGATTTTAATTCATCAGATAAGTTAGTAGAGATGATGTTTGTTCCTACCTGTATCAATCCATTTTCTTTTTTTACTTCTTCAACACGTTTTGAGAGAAAGTCAGGTAGTTTAGAATTTGAAATTGTTGATAATGAGACCTTATCAGGATCCATACGTTTTGCATCGGTGTATTTTCCATAAAGCGGAGATACCTCAGCAGGTAATTGATTATAGATATTTAGTGAATTTTTTCGATATTCTTTTAGCCATTCAGGTTCATTTTTGGATGATGAGATTTCTTCAACTAGAGAATTTTGAATTGAGGATAGCTTTTGTTCCATGTTTTATCACGATAAATTAATTCTAACCGACTGAATTATCCATCTCTAATTTGATGAGTCGGTTTAATTCTACTGCATATTCCATTGGGAGTTCTTTTGTGAAAGGCTCCATGAAACCATTAACAATTAAAGTTAATGCTTCTTCTTCAGAAAATCCACGAGTCATCAAGTAGAAAATTTGATCATCGCCAATTTTTCCAACTGTGGCTTCATGTGTTATAGTTGCATCTTCTTGATTAATTTCCATATATGGATAAGTATCAGTTTTTGATGTTTCATCTAACAGTAATGCATCACATCTAACAGTAGATTTTACATTAGTTGCACCTTTTGCAACGTTGAGTAGTCCTCTGTAGGTTGAACGACCAGTAGAACGGCTAACAGATTTTGAAGTAACTTTAGATGTTGTATTAGGTGCTAGATGAACCATTTTTGCACCTGTATCTTGATGTTGACCTTTTCCTGCAAAAGCAATTGAAAGTGTTTCACCATATGCTTTTTGACCCATCAAATAGATTCCAGGATATTTCATTGTAATTTTACTTCCAATGTTACCATCAATCCATTCAACTGATGCACCTTCATATGCATAAGCACGTTTAGTGACAAGATTGTATACATCATTACTCCAATTTTGAATTGTTGTGTATCTTAATTTTGCATCTTTGTGTGCAACGAGTTCTACTACAGCAGAATGTAATGATTCAGATGAGTAAACTGGGGCAGTGCATCCTTCAATATAATGAACTTCAGAACCTTCATCAGCGATGATTAGTGTTCTTTCAAATTGACCGATATTCTCTGCGTTAATTCTAAAGTAAGCTTGTAATGGCATGTCAACTTTAACACCAGGAGGAATGTAGATGAATGAACCACCGCTCCATACTGCGCTGTTTAATGCGGCAAATTTATTATCTTCAGGAGGAATCATTTTTCCAAAGTATTTTTTGAATATTTCCGGATGTTCTTTTAGAGCACTGTCAGTATCTAAAAATAATACACCCTGTTTTGCTAAGTCTTCTCTTAAACTATGATAAACTACTTCAGATTCATATTGTGCACCAACTCCGGCAAGGAATTTCTTTTCTGCTTCTGGGATACCAAGTTTATCAAATGTGTTTTTGACATCTTCAGGAACATCGTCCCAATTCTTTTCAGTTTTTTCAGATGCTTTAGCATAGTAGTAGATATTTTGAAAATCAATATGACTTAGATCTGCACCCCAATTTGGCATAGGTTTTTTCATGAATGCTTCGTAAGATCTTAATCTAAAATCAAGCATCCACTGTGGCTCATCTTTCATTTTACTAATTCCAATTACAGTTTCTTTTGAAAGACCTTTTTTGCTCAAGTGAACATACATTTCAGTAGAGTCTTTGAAATCATACTTGGAATAATCCATGTCAAAATTTTCTGTTGCCATACGCAAAATACAACGTTGTTATTATAAAAGTCCGAGGAAATTTAGCCTAGCCTAAATAGGTTAAGCTAATGATAATTCATTAACAATGACATCAACAGAACCAGCTACGGTATGAACATCTGCAATAATATTTTGCACATCGAATTTTTTTAATTCATCTGCAGTGAATGGGCCAATTGCAATTACCTTAGTTTTTTGTAAATTTTCTAAAAGTTGAGAATGTTCAAAATCTTTAGTCATTATTTCAAAAAATGCTCTAACAGAAGAAGCACTGGTAAAAATAATTCCATCCACAGAATTTTGAGAAAAAAGGGATCGAAATTCATTCCATTGAGATGTATCTCTAAATGCACAAACATCATAAAGATATAATTCAATAATTTGTAATCCAATTTTTTCGAGAAGATCTTTTAAGAATGGTGTAGATGCACCGCTTCTAGGCACAATTACTTTTTTTCCAACAGCGTTTAATTTTGTAAATACCTCGCCAACACCAACAGATGAATATCTTGTTGGCATGTGAGAGACCTTAATATTTTCATTTTCTAATGCTTCTTTGGTTTTAGGACCAACTGCTATTACAATAGTATTGGTAATTGCTAATCTTAATTCATCAAATTTTGAGACCTTTTTAGAACTCTCAATTAATAATTTTACAGCTTTTGAACTCATAAATACAGAATAATCTGGATTATCAGTTTTAACAGATGTTAAAAAATCATCAACTATTTTTTCTCCTTTACTAACAAGTTCTATAGTTGGAAGTGTGATTGGAGTTGCATTGTATTTTGTGATTAATTGAATGAATTCTTCAGAATCATCTTTTGAACGTGTTATAGCTATAGTTTTTTCTTGACTCATTTTTTCCATCCAATAGTTTTATGCAATTTTACAACCTCACCTATAATTATATTTGCAGGAGGAGACATTTTCTCTTTTTTAATTTTAGTTGCAATATTAGTTAAAGTGCCAACAATCATTTTTTGTTTTGGTGTAGTTCCGTTTTGAATAACCGCAACAGGAGTAGATTTTTTCATTCCACCTTCAATTAGTTGTTTTGATATTATTCCAATTCTTGAAAGTCCCATCATGATTACAATAGTATCTACAGATTTTGCAAGTTTTTTCCATTTTACAATTTCTTCATTTTTTTCAGGATCCTCATGACCAGTAACAAATACAGCAGAAGATGCATATTTTCTATGTGTTAATGGAATTCCGGCATATGTTGCAGAACCAATTCCAGAAGTAATTCCAGGAACTATTTCATATTTGACTTTAAATGATTTAAGGAATTCAGCTTCTTCGCCACCACGTCCAAAGATAATTGGATCACCACCTTTCAATCGAACAACTTTTTTGTTTAATTTTGCATACTTTACCATTAAATCATTTGTTCCATCCTGATGTTTAGTATCGTCACCAACTGCACGACCAACATAAATTGATTTTGTACGTTTTGGAATCATAGAAATTATTTTTTTACTAACTAATCTATCATATAGAACAACATCTGCAGCTTTCAATAATTCAACTGCACGTAGTGTGATTAATTTTGGATCTCCAGGTCCCGCACCAACCAAATACACTTTTCCAGTCATTGTTTGTTCCACTCTTCAAGTTTTTCTCTCCAATTAGAAGCAATCTCTGATACACCTTGAGATTTTAATTCATTTCCAATTTTTTTACCTAATTCAAATGGATTATCAACGGTACCACTTTCTTCAATTAAAATTGATTTTTTTCCATCCATAGAGTAAACTCCAACTTTTAGAATTAATGAATCTGACTTTACAGAAGCATATGCTCCTACAGGAAATCTACAACCAGAATCAATATGTTCAGATAATGAACGTTCAGCCTCTATTTCAATTCGAGAATTTTTATCTTCAATTTTTTTTAACATTTCAATTGTTTTTGAATCATCATTTCTACAGATTATGGCTAAAGCACCTTGACCTGGAGATGGAAGAAATTCATCTTTTGACAGAATAGAGTGTTTTGTGTCTACGCCCAATCTAGAAATTCCAGCTTTTGCAAGTACTATTCCATCAATTTTTTTTTCAATTACTTTGTTAATTCGTGTTTCAATATTTCCTCGAATTGGTTTAACATTAAGATCAGGACGTTTTCTTGAAATTTGAACTGCACGTCTTAAACTACTACTCCCAACTGTAGAACCTGAAGGAATCGAATCCAATGAAAAACCTTCATTTGTGATCAAAACATCATTAGCAGATTCACGTTTTGGAACACATGCAATAGTTAATGATGAATCTAATGTAGATGGGACATCTTTCATACTATGAACAGCGAAATCTACTCGTTTTTCAGATACTGCACGATCAATTTCTTTTTCAAAGATTCCTTTTTGTTCCATTTCAAACAACGGTCTTGTATCAGTATCACCTTTGGTGGTAATTTTTTCAATATCAAATTTCAAAGATGAATTTGTTTTCTTTAATTCATCCAAAACCCAATTAGTTTGTGCCAAAGATAGAGGGCTACCACGTGTTCCTAACTTGTAACTCAATTTTTCACCGCTTTTAATGACAATCCATAAGCACCTAATGCCTTGGTGATGTTTTGGTCTGTATGTGCATCCGACAAGAATATGGTTTCATATTGAGAAGGAGCAGTAAATATACCATTTTTTAATAAGTTTGTAAATAATTTATGGAATTTTTTTGTACTTGACTTTTTTGATGTTTTATAGTCAATAACTTTTTGATTTGTAAAGAAGATTTGGAACATGGATGCCATGGAATTAATGGTATGTGGTATTTTATAATCAGTTGCTAGATCATCTATTTCATCAACCATAACTTTACAATATCTTTCTAATTTTGGATATAATTTATTTTTTATTTTATTAATTGTTTTAATTGAGCTTATTGCGGCAGCCACAGATACGGGATTTCCAGCATATGTACTTGCTTGGTATACTTTACCATCAGGCGATAATAGATTCATAATTTCTTTTTTACCCCCTACAGCAGATATAGTGAATCCATTTCCTAATGCCTTACCAAGAGTTGTGATATCTGGTTTAATACCGAATTTTTGTTGTGCACCGCCTTCAGAAATTCTAAAACCATTTACAACCTCATCAAATATCAAAGGAATGTCAAATTGATTTGTGATTCTTCTCAGATCTTTTAAGAAATTTTTTTCAGGTAGAACTAACCCCATGTTTGCTAACACAGGTTCAACAATTAACCCAGCCACATCTTTATTTTTAGATAATGTTTTCTCAAGTTCATCAATATCATTATAAGGAACTACAAGAGTATTACGAGAAACTTCATCTAAGCCACCATCAGAAATTGATATTCCATTATGTGCAGAACCAGAACCTGCTTTAACAAGAACAGTATCGTATGCACCATGATAGCAACCTTCAAACTTAATAATTTTTTTCTTTTTTGTAAAACCTCTTGCGAGTCTAATTGCAGTCATAGTTGCTTCAGCACCAGTATTCATGGTTCTCACTTTTTGCATGGATGGAAAATTCTTTATAATTAATTTTGATAAATCAATTTCTAATGACGTCGGAGTAGTGTATAATGTACCCTTTTTCATTTGGTGTGATGCAGCAGTAATAATTTCTTTTCTTGTATGACCTAACAATAATGCACCATAACCATTACAAAAATCAACAAACTGATTTCCATCCTCATCCCAAAGAGATGAACCCTGGGAACGTTTTACAAAGAATGGATAAGGCTCAAAATATCGTACAGGACTGTTTACCCCAGAAGGAATTACTTTTTTTGCATCTGAGAATAATTTTTTAGAATTATTCAACATTACTTGTGAGTACTAGGGAATTATTAATCTAACAGAAATTAGAGTTAATTTTCAGTTGAATTTGTTGAAGGCTTAGAAGAAATTTCTGTTTTTTCTATGTTTAAGGTGAATGAATTCATTTCTTCTTGAGTTATAGAAAGATAATCAAGATATGCAGCTCTAGCGTCAATTGAACTTCCTCCATTTTTCAAAATTTCGTGCATTATATTTTGAGCTTCAGTAAAACGTATTTTTGTTGAATTTAATTGTAATTCAAAAAGTGTTCGTTTTTCATCATCAAGGTTTTTTAGAAATTTTCCTAATTTTGTTGAATCATCAAGATCACGAGTTACAAGTGGACGTTCTTCTAAAGATTTCATTAATGAGTCATAAGTCATTTGTCTTGCATCCCTGATTTTTTGTTGTGGTATATTCAATAATTGTTCTTCATATTTTGCGTGAGCAGCACTTTCTTGTAATTTTAGATAATGTTGATATAAAATTACAGATATTGGATCATTTGAATTTTGACGAAGTTTAGATAAATCATTTGCAAGCTCCATAAATTCAAGTTGTCGTTCATATTTTGCAGATTTTTCTGTGTGACCTGAAATTTCCAAAGTGGTACGTGCCATACCTTTCTTTCCATCATCATTAGTAGCAAGTACATGTATTGAATAGGTACGAGGTTTGAGTTCACTTTGATCAATTTGTTTTCCAAATTCACCATTTCCATCTGTTTTTAACATGTAAGTTTCACCTGCGAAAGTTAGTCTTACATCAATGTTGGATAACGGACGATATGCATGATCAACAACAGTTCCAAGTAAAATTGGGTTTTTTCCTTCATTTATTGGACTTTTTAGAAATTCTACATCAACTATAAAATCCCATAACTTTGCTTCAGAATCAGGAATTGAAGATGAAGAAAATATGAACACTATTGCAAGTGATGTTAAAATTATTGGAATCTTATTCATTTGACTCACACTTTATTACAATATCATAATTTTGTTCATCAATTACTTTACAGGTATCAATGTCATCACCACCATCAATTACATCTAATCCTAATCCTCCAAAGATATAATCTTCACCAGATTGACCTTTGATAATATCATTTCCATTTTGACCAGAAATATTGTCATTACCTTGGTTTCCAAATATTATATCATCACCATCACCTGCAATAATACAGTCATTTCCTTTATCACCAGAAATAATATCATCACCACCATTTGCAAAAATTAAATCAGATAATGTAGTACCAATTATAATATCATCTTCCTCAGAGCCAACAATCAAGTTGTATGATAAAGGATCATTACCACATGTTTGAACAGAGATTGTTTGTAAAGATGAGGATATATTTCCAAATTTGTCAGTTGCAGTCCATGTTACAATTGTTTCACCAAGTGGGAAAACGGTAGGTGCATCGTTAGTAATGGTTGGAATATCATCAATTATGTCATTTACAGAAGCTAATCCAATTTCAAGGAAAGTTTCAGTATGTACAGCATCTACGACGATGTTTTGAGGAGTAGTTATGACTGGAGCAGTAGTATCAACTACAGTTATGGTTTGAGTTGCAGATGCGGAGTTACCTGAAGAGTCAGTTGCAGTCCATGTTACAATTGTTTCGCCAAACTCATAATATGATGGAGCATTGTTTGTGATTTGGACTGTACTAATAGAATCAATTACTGAAATTTGATCTAATGTTACAATATTATTTAATTTTGAGGTTGCATTTGAAATTATATTTTCAGGAGTAGTTATGACTGGAGCAGTAGTATCAACTACAGTGATAGTTTGAGTTGCAGATGCGGAGTTACCTGAAGAGTCAGTTGCAGTCCAGGTTACAATTGTTTCACCAAGTGGGAAAACAGTAGGTGCATCGTTAGTAATGGTAGATATTTCTACTTGATCAGATGCTTCTGCAAATTCAAATTCAACAAGGTTGTTTTCCATAGATGTTGCTTCAACTTCTACATTGGAAGGTGCAATAATTGTTGGTGATGTTGTATCAACTACAGTTATGGTTTGAGTTGCAGATGCGGAGTTACCTGAAGAGTCAGTTGCAGTCCAGGTTACAATTGTTTCACCAAGTGGGTATACTTCTGGTGCATCATTAGTGATTGATGTGATTTCCATTATATCAATAGCCTCAGAAATTCCAATTCTTACAGGATTAGATATGTCATTAATTGCCTCTTGAATAATTGATTCAGGTGCAATGAGAACTGGAGAGGTTGTATCAACTACAGTTATGGTTTGAGTTGCGGATGCGGAGTTACCTGAAGAGTCAGTTGCAGTCCATGTTACAATTGTTTCACCAAGTGGGAATACTTCTGGTGCATCATTAGTGATTGTTGATTGAGAATCAATAATATCATCAGATACAGCATTACCAGTATCAATTTCTATTCCATTTTTATCATATATTTCAACTTCAATATTAGATGGAACTGTAATAGATGGAGAAGTTGTATCAATAACTAGAATTTGTTGATAATCAGAAGCGGAGTTACCTGAGGAGTCAGTTGCAGTCCATGTTACGATTGTTTCACCAAGTGGGAATACTTCTGGTGCATCATTAGTGATTGATGTGATTTCAACATCATCAGATGCCCTAACACCAATTAAGTCAATAACATTATTTTCAATATGACTTGCTTCAATTTGGAAATCAGATGGTGCTGCAATTTGAGGGGAAATTGTATCTAATACAGTAATAAGTTGTATATTTGATATAGTATTACCATAATCATCAGTTGCAGTCCAGGTTACGATTGTTTCACCAAGTGGGAATACTTCTGGTGCATCATTAGTGATTGTTGTAATTCCAGATATATCTTCAGCGACAAATTCTCCAAGATTTTCAATTTCTGTTAATGAGCTTTCTGCTTCTATGATCAAATTTTCAGGTGCAATGAGAACCGGAGAGGTTGTATCAACTACAGTTATGGTTTGAGTTGCGGATGCGGAGTTACCTGAAGAGTCAGTTGCAGTCCAGGTTACGATTGTTTCACCAAGTGGGAATACTTCTGGTGCATCATTAGTTAATTCCGTATTTTGAATATCAGTAATTTCTGGTAGTTCTAAGGATATGTTTGTGCCACCAGAAATAGTTGCTTCAAATGTTTGATCAGAAATTGAGATTTCGGGAATAACAGAATCAACAAAGGTAATTGTATAAGATTGTGACGAAGAATTTCCTGAGGAGTCAGTTGCAGTCCAGGTTACGATTGTTTCACCAAGTGGGTATACTTCTGGTGCATCATTTGTGATTGATGTGATTTCAACATCATCAGATGTTTCAGGTATAGCTAATTCAATTTGATTTTGAACTAAGCTTGATGCCTCAATTATAAGATCATCAGAAAATGCAATACGAGGAGCTATAGAATCAATCAATACAATCGATTGACTAAGAGTTGAAACATTTCCTATAACATCAGTTGCAGTCCAGGTTACGATTGTTTCACCAAGTGGGTATACTTCTGGTGCATCATTTGTGATTGACATTACACCAACTTCATCAGAAATTTCAGGAATATCCAAAGTTACAAGATTTTGAGTAGACGATCTTGCTTCAAGAGAAATATCACCTATCGGAGAGATATTTGGAGGTGTAGAATCTTGAATTGTGACAGTTTGAGAAGCAATCGCCATATTACCAGCACCGTCAACAGCAGTCCAAATTATAGTATTTATTCCCAGAGGAAATGATGAGGGAGCATTATTTGAAAGAGAGAAGATTCCACTCTCATCAGTTGCCATCGCTTCACCGATATTTATGAGAGTTAATGGTCCAGATGCTTCTACCAAGACATCTTCAGGAACCATAATTGTCGGTTTTTGAAAATCATTAGGAACGGGCATTACAGGTTGTAATGGAGATTTGATAGTTTCAATTTTTTCAGATTCAGGAATAGTTTCTAATTCAAGTGTTTGTTCCTCCTCAATTATAATAGAATCTTGAACCAAAGGAGTTGAGAATTTCTGAATACGATGACCTTGTGTATCAGTAACAAAAAGATATCCATCATTTGAAATTGCTATATCTTTTGGAAATTTGAAATTTCCATTTTCATTTCCCATCTGACCAAACATTGATAATGAAATACCAAATTCATTGTAATGAATTATTCTATTATTTCTATAATCAACAATATAGAAATTATCTTCTTGATCAAAAGCTATTCCTTGCGGATAAATAGGATAACCACCGATACTATCATTAAATGTTTTTTCAAAATTTCCTTGTATATCAAAAACAATAATTTTATTTTGATTTGGATCAGTAACATAGATTTTATCAGAATTAATTGCGATATCTACAGGTGTAACAAAATTCCCACCAAATTTTCCACTTTGTCCAAAGTATGAAACAAATTCACCATCAAGTGTGAATGTTTGAATTCTCGCATTGCCAGAATCAACAATGTAAACAAGATTATCATCAGAGATGGCTATTCCACGTGGAGATTTGAAAAATCCAACATCTTTTCCAAATCCACCCCATTTTGAAATGAATTCTCCATCAAGTGTGAACTTTTGAATATCATGATTTTTGTTATCAACTACAAATACAAATTCATCAGAAACTGCTATTCCAGTAGGATGACCAAATTCTCCAGAGTTTGTTCCGCGGTTTCCCCATTCAATAAGAAAATTTCCGGTTGAATCAAATTTTTGAACACGTGAATTACCAAGATCAGTAACATACACATTGTTTTCAGAATCAAATGCTAAATGTTGTGGGCTTAAGAAAAATCCAGATTTTGATATTCCAGCCATACCCCATTGTGATTCAAAATTATGATCGTTTGCAGCATCAACATTTTCAATATATGAAATTCCTGCTAAAGATACGGTCAATGCTAAGACTAAGACTATCTGTAGATGCAACAGAAATTACTCTAAAAATCCACTCAAGATCAACCGTGTGAGTATTTTTTACAGTTTTTGTCAAAAATTGACTGGTTTTTCAGTCATTGAACTAATTGATTTAAATAATTATTTCGTAAATTCGTGGTTTAGAACGGTTTGTTGACATCACGAGTAAATACATAACTTGAGAGACCAATCATCACTATGCTAAATATTCCTAAAACAGCAATACTGGTCATAGCAGATAAACTATCCACATATCCAGACATCATCTCTCTAACAAGAATTACAGTGTAACTTACGGGATTAAAGGCTGCAACAGATGCAAGCCAATCAGGCATTAATTCAAGTGGGAAAAGCGCAGGACTAAGCAAGAATAATGGCATTCCAAGAAAATTAATTATTCCCCAGAATGTTTCTTGTGATTTTGCAGCAGCTGCAACCATGACAGAGATTCCTGAAAAACCAATTGAAAATAATATTACAATTCCCATTATAGGTGCAATCATCCACAGATTAGGCATACTAACTCCAAGCATCAATGCCATTCCAAGAATTAAGCTAGATTGGAAGGCTGCAATCATAGATATTGCAAGCATTTTTCCTAATGCAATTGATGAACGAGAGATTGGAGAAGTTAATGCCTTATTCATAAAACCATAACGTCTATCCCACAGAGTATTAACACCACCAAAAATACTTGTGAATATTGCAGTTAGTATCAAAACACCAGGAGCCATAAATTCAATGTATTCACCATCAAATCCTACGGATTGTATTAACGGTTGAGTTCCAGCAAAAATATTCCCCATCACTACAATCCAAATCGCAGGTTGAATTAATCGAATTATAACACCACTCTTTGATTTTCTATAACGTTTCATTTCACGCCAGAAGATTGCATATGTGTCAGAAATTATCATAATCCACGTCTCCTTGATTGATTGTGTTCTTTTCTTTTATTGAATTTTCCATTTGTATCATCTCGTAAATTATGACCAGTGTATGAGATGAAAACATCATCCAAGGTTGGTTTATTCAATACAAATGAATCAATAGATATTCCAATTTCAGATGAAGACTGGAAAATTTTTGGTATTACTTGAGTTGAATTGGATGATTGAACAACCATGGTATTATCATTAATTTCTACATTTTTTATTAAATCAAGCGCTTTGATTTTTTGGATGAATTGTTCTTGTTTTGTTTCATCAGGGATTATAGAAAATGTTATCATGTCAGTTTCTAATTTATTTTTCATCGATTCAGGAGTATCAACTATCTGGATTTTTCCATAATCAATAATACCAACTCTGTCACATAGACTATCTGCTTCTTCCATGTAATGTGTTGAAACAAAGATAGTCATTCCAAATTCTTTGTGAATTTTTCGTATGTATTGCCAGATTTTTCTTCGTGTTTGTATGTCTAATCCAACCGTAGGCTCATCTAAGAATAGAACTTTTGGTCTATGAATTAATCCGCATGCAATATCAAGTCTTTTTCTCATTCCACCAGAAAATGTGATTGATTGTTCATCTTGTTTCTCAGTTAATTCAACTAAATCAATTACCTCTTCAATTCGTTTTTGAGTTTGATCCTTAGGAATTTGGCTAATTTTACATTGAAATTGTAGATTTTCTCGTGCGGTCAGATATTCATCAATACCAATTTCTTGTTGAACAAATCCAATATTCTTACGTACTTTGGAAGGATTTGTTACCACATCAAATCCGTATACAGATGCATTACCAGAAGTAGGTTTCAATAGAGTGGTTAGAATCATCATTGTAGTACTCTTTCCAGCACCATTTGGGCCAAGAAAGCCAAAAATTTCACCTTCTTCCACGTTAAGGGAAATATTATCAATTGCGGTTGATTTTTTAAAATTTTTCGTTAATGAGTTAATTTCAATGGCATGCATAACTAACTTTTAGAAAAAGAATATAATTTGCTTGCTAAAGTAGATATTTCATATTTTAAATATTCTATATGATTAGTCAAATTATGCAAGGAAACAAAATCATGTATGTCATGGGCGTAGGAGGTTCATGTCTTATTGCCATGTTTGCTGCATTTATGGCGTTTAGATAAAAATGAAAATAATTAACAACTTAACATTCAAAGCGATACTGAAAACTAAAGGAAGGAAGACAGGCAAGGAGCATACAGTTTGGGCTAAAGCAGTAACTTACAATGATATGATTTACTTTTCTAGACGAAATCCAAATAGTGATTGGCTAAAAAATGCAATTGCACATCCGCAAGTTAAAGTTGAATTTGATGGAAATAAATTTTCAGGAGTGGCAAGATTAGTTCAAGAAAACAAACTTTCACAGAAAATTTCAAATTTAAAGTATACAGAAGAGAGTAGACAAAAAGAAGCTAGAGTTGTGTTAGAAATAAAATTATTGAAAAATGATTAAACTATATGAACTACGGTAGATAACCCTCTACGGTCATATTCATTTCCATCTTTCATTTCACTGACTATAACGGTAAATGAAATAACATCTCTTTGAACACATCTACTAGCATCAAGTTTTAGATGTACATCTAATGTATCAAATTCATGTTCGGGAATATTTGTTTCATCAAAGAATACTTTTCCGGTTGATTCAATTCGGAATCTATCATCTTTATGATGGAATCCAAGTTTAGTTTTCCTGCCATCTCTACCAATAGATTTTACATGAACATCAATTACTCCTGGTTTTGACATCGTGTATTCAGATTTTTGATTAATGAACACACCGATTTGGAAAATTTTTCCAGCAGTAGCCTCAGCCATCTTTTGAATTCCGTCATTCATGATAACATCAACAGCTTTGATGGATGTAGGAACTTTGGCAAGCCAGGTGTTTGTTTTTTCTATTATTGCAGAAATATCACTTCGTCTTTTCTTATCTTCATCTTCAGGTAACTTGTAATAATCAACCCATTCCAAATAACTTCCAGAGATATCTTCAATGAAATCAATACAAGTTCTTTTGTAATCAGTTACATTGTCAGTTCTCTCAGAATCATCACCTGTTCGCATACTATCATAATCCATAGGCATCGCCATGTTCATTCCAGACATTTTGTTCTAAAAAAACTAATCTAAATACGGTATTATCTATACATGAAATATGTTTAAGACAATTACAGAAGATTTACAAAAAACATTGAAATCAAATTTACCACAGATACGTTTTCTATTAAAAAAAAATCCAGGTATGGCGTATAAAGAAATTGGAGAAATTGGAAAGAATGTAGGTAAAAAATACAATATTGAATTATTAGTTAATTTTCCACATGAGGGGAAAATAGATAATTTTGAAATGTATGGAAAACAGGATCTTAGTTTGATTATAGATATTGAAAAAAAACGTTTTCCAATTGATAGAAGTATAATAAAACAAAAAGCCATAGAATTGTTAGGAGAAATAAAAACTGAAGATGCATACATGTATGAAGATAAAGAGGGAGTAAGAATAATTTTTAACAACAACATACAAGATAAGATAGACATTCTTCCACATTCATTACATATTTGGTATGAATTCACACAACCAGTGACGGAATTTTGTGAATGGCTTTTACAAAATGTATATCTGATGAAAGAGGAAGATAGGTCATGAAACGTGCATCAGAAACAGATTATACAAAATTTAGAAAATATTTTACATTTTCATGTGTAGATTTATTGATCTTTAGAGATGACAGTTCAGTTTTACTTACAAAACGAACTATCAATCCATTCAAAGGTTACTGGCATTTACCTGGGACAATAATACGACGTGATGAGACAAGGAAAAATGCGGTGAAAAGAGCCGCAAAAGAGGAATTAGGAAAAGAGATAATGATAAAAGAAGAAGTAGGCATATACGAAAGCATAGTCTCATTCAGACACGACATTTCAAATGCATTTTTGGTCAAATTCAAGAATAAAAAAAATATAGAGATTGATTTTCAGTCAAATGGATATCGTTATTTTAAGAAATTACCGTCTAAGATTCCTGCACATCATAAAAAAATGATAATTGATGCAAGAAAAAATCTATGATTCTAGTTCAGTAATAAGATCGCGTACTTCAAAATTATCTGGGGCGACATCTAGAATTTTTCTACAGCAATCAATTACAACATCAAGTTCATTTTGTTTTGATTCAGGATTATCTTCCTTTTCAGCCAAGTATTGATGAACACGTAATTTTAAGGAAAGCGTTTCAACATCATATGGGTTGATTTCCAAAACTCTATTGATATAATGAAGTGTCTTTTCTTCATCATTTAGCATGTAGTACATACTTCCCATGATGAATAAAAAATCAGGATCCTTTGAGAATTTTGCTTCTAATTCATTACCAAAAGATATGGCTTTTTCATATTCGCCTTGACCAATTAATTTTCGAAGTTTTCGTTTTGGATAACTAAAAAGACCGGTCATATTTTCACATCATTTACTAAGATAGTTTCATTATTCCATTGGAGATTAACCATTGGATGCCACCAACGAACGTATTATCATCAATTTGACCATCAGCCCAAAACTCTGCAATATCTTTTATCCATGCAGGTATTCCATCAGAACCAGAACCGCTACCTTGTGCAGTTTCAGGAATTTTCATTATTCCTTGATTAATCAGATATTGTATTCCACTAACAAAATCTGAATCAGGTATCTGACCCTCTGCCCACCATTCAGCATTATTTTTTACCCATTGAGGAATTTCTGTAATTGTTGCAGTAGGAGGTGCTACAAATGATGTGTTTCCACCCTTTACAACTTCTACATCAAAGGTCATTAATCCAGAAGTGTCTGGATTTCCACCTAGAATATGTTCAGGTCCGGTACCATAGACAATTATTGCATAGATGTATTTTCCTGGTGGTTGTTCTGCTATTACAAATCTGTGTGTTTGACCAGATGCGGTGTATAATTCAGATCTTCCTTCATCAATAGAAACTGTTTGGATTGGAGGTTTAGAAGGATCTGAGAAAACTGCAATATCGTAATGTACTTGATCCACAAATTCAGTAGGATTTACCATTCGTTTAAAATCAATAAACATCTCAATTTCACATCCTTGTTTCACAATTTTTGGACCGTAAACGCCTTTCACAATCATTGAAAATGTATTTGTAGATTCATTAAATTTTGTTTTTAGAAATTCCTCAGGACATCCTGCAGCTGCTTGTTTTGCGGCAGTGGTTTCTACATTAACAAAAGGATTTGATGATACATTTTCCTTATAATCTAATAATTCAAAGTCATATTCAACGGGTGGAATGCCTTGTGAAACATGCATGAATGTTTTAGCTTGAATAGGAAATGGAAAACCATCTACAATCCAAACTTTACTTTGTTGACCACCTGTCTTCCAAGTAAGTAGAATGGAATCAAATTCACCAGCTCCAATTGAAATAGTTTCTTGAGCAGAAGGCAGGATTTGTTGACCACCAATATTTCCAATCTTTCCCCATGATGGCGATCTGAAATCTTTTGGGCCTTTTCCACTTAAGAATACTCCATCGTCTTCTATTTCTTTTGTTGCAAATGCAGAAAGCCAAGCAATAGAAGATTTGTAAGCACTTCTATATGAAGAAATTTCTTCAGTTCCGCCAGTAGGTTCTGGTGCAACTTGGCCAACATCCATTATTCCTTTAACAATTTTTTTTCCATCATAAACTAAAACTTGTATTCTGAATTTATCCTCAGTTCCAACACGGACTTCTTCTTGAACCCACATCGCCATGTCAAAATCTGAACAATCTAAATAATCAACATGACACACATTGAAACTAAAATAGTCACCGACTTTGAGACCTTCTCCAACATACCAAGACCCATCAATGTTTACACCACCTGCTTGAAATCCACCTGAATTAACTTGAGCAAATGAATCTTGAGATGCTAAAGGTATTAAAAATAATAATGCAGATGCTGCTACAATAATTGGTAGTCTCACAAAGTTCAGACTGCTATGAGTATATTTAATGTTTGATAGATTTTACAATAATAAAATAAAATAAAAAAAGAGAAATTGAGGTTATTTTCTTATGGATTTAGTTGTGATACTGCTTCTTTGCAGACTGCTACGTTACATGTACAATCATTAGCACAGAGACAAGTCCCTTGCATTGCACAGTCACATTCATAATCTGGATCGCCAGTATCTGCTTCGCATCCGCATGCTTGATCTGTCATGACATCCTAGTCCCAAACTTAGTTTTAAGGGTTTTTCAGATTTCATAACAGCGTTAGTGGAAATTGAATAAAAGTGATTTTGGAATTTCAGATAAAGAATCAATGGTATCAGATAAATCTGAAGATGTGGTTGTAAGATCAAATGCAGTTTTTAGCACATGTATCTTATCAGGATTTTTGTTAAGTGAGTCCTTAATTTTATAAAAATTATTTCTATTCTGATAAATCAAATACAAATAACAATCAGCAAACAACGAGTTTTGAATAAGATAGTTTGCTTTTTTTTCAATAATGATTGAGTTTTGGTTTTTTTCAATCATATCAGAAAAACCACAAGTAGATTTTAACATTCTAATCAATAATGAAGAAGTTGCTCTTTCAATTCCTGTTTCAGAGATAATTTTATCTACAAATTGATTTGTATTTTTTTGTTTTAAACCTCGCATTGATGATAATGCTTGAACAGGATTTGGCAGAATATTATTTTGAAAGAGAATTGAATCAATGAGAAAAATTATACCAGATTTTATCCAGCACGATACAAATGGATCTTCATGTTCAAGGGCATTTTTTGCCTTGGATAACGATAGTTGTGATTCAACAAGGGAATTTTTGGCAGATGTAGAAAATAACACATTTTTCTTTTCTTGAACTTTAGATACTAACATCTTAAGTTCCCATTGGGTATCTTGTATAATTTGGATATTTCCATAATGAATTAGGTATTCAGAATTAGTTTCAGATAGACTTCCATGAGATATTTTTAGAATTTTAGATTCATGTGTTATAATTTCATCAGATATGTCTTTTCCATCAAAAATAATTAAATTCTGTATACCACAATTGATGTCAAAATTATCAGAATCATATCCACCAAGTGCTATCGGAGAGTCATTAGAACCAATAATTTTTGTAATTTCATCCAAGTTCATGATAATATTTCCACCAACAAGTAATTATTTTGATTACTCAAAACTTTTTTGGGAATATGGTTAATTCAAATTTTTTAAAAATAAAAAATTATGCGGATTCGTTTAATTATGACAAATTTCTTGTCAAAACAGCTCCTATAGTGTAGTCCGGCCAAGCATATTGCCCTCTCAAGGCAGTGACTCGGGTTCAAATCCCGATGGGAGCATTCATCATAACAAGATTTTAAATCTCAATAATAGATATAATATCGTGGAACTTAGAAAATTAAAATTAAAAGAACAGTATAGATCAGATGAAGATGACATAGTTTCAGATTTCTTAATTCCTTGTCTGAATAATTGTATTGAGTATGATAGAGCTGTGGAATATGTAACATTAGGTGGACTTACCACATTATCATTGGGATTTCATAATTCAACACCAAACGCAAGAATGAGACTAATTTCAGGACATCAATTTGGAATAAAAGATTTGAATATGATGACAAAACTATTTTCAGAAAATGGAAATAAATGGAAAAATTTCAATCCAGAATTAATCAAAGATGTGAAATTAGAACGAATTAGAAGATTAGTTAGTGATGGGAATCTTATGTTAAAAATTGGAATACCAAGTTCAGAAGACATTGATGGAACATTTTCAGAAAAAGTTGGAATTTTCAGAGATGCAAATGGAGATTCAGTTGTTTTTTCAGGTTCATCAAGCGTAATGTTGGCTAGGAAAAGTAAGAATTTTGAAACTATAGATGTATTCACATCATGGAATGATAAGTCAAGAGTTGAAACAAAAATTATGGATTTTGAAAAATTATGGATAGATGAGACATCATCAGTAAAAACTTATGATTTTGACTATGCTGAGAGAAATAATTTATTGAAATATTCTTCAGAATGGGCTGTTAATCTTAATTAAAATTAAAATCCTTCATTTCAAGTTCAGATTTATTTTCTAGGAAATTCATTTTATTAATTTTATAATATATTATTTCTCCACGACGTTCAATTACTGCGATAATAGGCTCTTTACCCATTTGAGTTATTTCATGTATGTTTTTGTATAGTTTACCAATCTTTTGTTGTGTACCCTCATTGAAGGCAAAAATAAGAAATTTGGCATCTTTTTGTCCATAGGTTCCCTTTTCATACACTCTAAAATCAGAATCAAATCCAAAACCATCTTTGACAACATAGCCTTTAGTTCGTAAATCCCTGTACAGTAAAAACCGTGTTAAAATATCATCATTTTTTTGAATGTATTTTTGGATTAATTCATCAAAAACAATATTCTTGTTTACTTTTTTTAGTTCAAGTTTATTGTTATAGAGAAGATATAGAGTTTCAAAGGAGTTAAGAATCAAAGTATCATTTTGTGATTCACCAAATCCCCTCTCGGTTAAAACATTCTGCATTTTTGGATTAATCACTATTGTTTTTTCATCC
>Ga0209660_1000092_pt1 | contig 54185 bp, 53 predicted proteins | sample SaaInlV_100m_DNA_2_FD_184659 | JGI IMG/M metagenome (GOLD analysis project Ga0209660, IMG submission 184659) | Marine microbial communities from expanding oxygen minimum zones in the Saanich Inlet - SI072_LV_100m_DNA (SPAdes) (version 2) | ecosystem: Environmental > Aquatic > Marine > Intertidal... | reverse complement strand
ATGATCAAACTCTTCAATTATAATCATGTTGTGTTACTTTTATAAAATATTAAAAGTAACGAAAAATATTTAAATCTCGTATTTTGAACACCCACACGAGTAACCAAATATGTTAAAAGAACTTGCCGGCTCTAGGCCGGAACGGAGAATTGTATACCCTTGATTCTAAATATCAACGGTTTTAGAACTAATTTTTATCTTTATTTACTAGCCTTTCGGAGTTAAGAAATTTCATCTTAGAACGAAGCTCAGATCCAACCTTCTCAATAGAGTGAGCTGCTGTCTCTTTTCTTCTTTCTTTCATGATGGGGCCACCTGTACCATCGTTGCTTTGACGGCAATCATCTAAGAATTTATCTGCGAATTCACCAGATTGAATCCTAGATAAAATACCTTTCATAGCTACTTTTGTATCGCTTGTTATTACTTTTGGCCCGCTAACATAGTCACCAAACTCTGCAGTATTAGAAATTGAATAATGCATATTTGCAATTCCTCCCTCATGAATTAGGTCAACAATTAACTTTGTTTCATGCAAGCATTCAAAATATGCCATCTCAGGACTGTAGCCACCCTCAACAAGAGTTTCATAACCTGCCTTAATAAGTTCAGTCATGCCGCCACATAAGACTGCTTGCTCACCGAATAAATCTGTTTCAGTTTCTTCCTTAAATGTTGTTTCAAGAACGCCTGCTCTAGTGCCGCCATTTGCTTTTGCATATGACAAAGCAATATCTTGCGCTGAATAATCTGTAGTATTATTTCCATCTTGGTAAATAGCAATTAAAGATGGTACTCCACCACCATTTAGATATGTACTTCTAACTGTGTGACCTGGACCTTTTGGAGCAATCATAATGACGGACATATCTTCGCTAGGGACAATTTTTTCAAAATGGATGTTAAACCCATGCGCGAATGCTAAGACTGCATTAACCTTGAGATTTGGCTTAATCTCAGATTCATATACTCCTTGCTGAAATTCATCTGGTGCAAGAATCATTACCAAGTCTGCTCCATCAACAGCATCGGTGACCGTTGAAACATGAAGACCAGCTTCCTCAGCTTTTTTCCACGAAGATGAGCCCTCTCGAAGTGCGACAGTGACATTAACCCCTGAATCCTTAAGATTATTTGCGTGAGCATGGCCTTGAGAACCATAACCAATAATAGTTACTTTTAAACCCTGGATAATTTCGATATTCGCATCATCATCATAAAAAATTTTCATTCTATTTTTCTCCTAAATTTTTAAAACTTTTTCCCCTTCATGAAGGCCTAAGCATCCAGATCTGGCAATTTCTAGCAAATTAGATTTACCTATAGTCTTGATTGCTTTTTCTATATCACTCGATGGCCCAAATGCGGACATTACAATTACTTTTATATTTTTTTCTAATACCTTGCCACTGAGGGGCTTCAGTGTTTTCTGAATTTTTGGTGTTAATTTAAATTTATTATATTTTATAAGAATAAATTCATATTCATGGTGTTCGCCTTCAGTTAAATCTGAAACTTTAATAACGTCAATTATTTTATTAATTTGTTTGGTGATTTGCTCAACATCATTCTCAGAGCCTCTGGTAGTCACCGTCATTCTAGAATAAGTACCATCAAATACCGGTCCAACATTCAAGCTTTCAATGTTATAGCCCCGCTGATGAAATAACCCAACTACTCTTGCAAGGGCGCCTGGTTTATTTTCGAGTAAAATTGATATTATTCTCTTCATGCTTTTGTATTTTTTTTAATCCACATGTCTTGCATGCTGCCACTTGGTGCAACTAGCATTGGATAGACGTGCTCATTCGGGTCAACGTATACATCAACAAAAACTAATCTATCTTTCATTGCAAATGCTTTATCTAAAGTTTTTCTTAACTGGGATTGTTTAGTTACTTTCATGCCAACGTGGCCATATGATTCTGCTAACTTAACAAAGTCTGGCAAAGAGTCTGCATATGTACTTGCGGAATGCCTCCCACCATAATTCATGTCTTGCCACTGACGAACCATTCCCAATGCTTCATTATTAATATTAATAATTTTGATGGGAAGATTGTATTGCAAGCATGTCGAAAGCTCTTGAATACACATTTGAATACTGCCCTCACCTGTTACACATACAACTTCATCCTTAGGAAACGCTAGCTTGGCTCCCATGGCTGCAGGCAGACCAAAACCCATAGTGCCCAATCCTCCAGAATTTATCCAACGCCTCGGTTTATTAAAATGATAATACTGAGCTACAAACATTTGATGTTGGCCAACATCAGAAGTGACCCATGCATTTCCATTTGTTGCTTGATAAAGTTCTTGCACAACAACTTGGGGAAGAATCATTTTAGATTTGTTCTTTTGTAGGTATAGCTCATGATCAAGACCATGCTTAGCACGCCAAGTGGAAATCTGAGAATTCCACGCATCAAGAGCATCTGAATCAATTTTTAGTTTTGAGCGTTTGATTTCTTTAATCAAAGCACTAATAGATTCTTTTACCTGACCAACTATTGGAATATCCGCAGTAATAATTTTTGAAATAGAGGCTGGATCTACATCAATATGAATAATTCTAGCTTTAGGGGCAAATAGTGCCGGAGTATTAGTAATACGATCATCAAACCTAGCCCCAATTGCAATAATGAGATCAGCATTATGCATAGCCATATTTGCTTGATATGTTCCATGCATACCTAGCATGCCCATGAAATATTTATCATTTGCTGGATATGCACCAAGACCCATTAAAGTATTGGTGACAGGTGCTTTCAAAACTTTATTTAGAGCCATTAACTCTTTATGGGCATTACCTAAAATAACTCCCCCACCGGCATAAATTACCGGTCTTTCTGCCGAAAGAATATTTTTAGAAGCTTTTTTAATTTGGCCAGGGTGCGGAATGGCTTTCGGTTGGTATGAACGAATCGAGATCTGCTTTGCTCTTTTGTAGTCATATAGTTTAGTAGGATCAGTTTTATCTTTTGGGATATCAATAACAACTGGGCCAGGTCTTCCCGATGTCGCTATATAAAATGCCTCCTGAACTATGCGAGGAATTTCTTTTGTGTCTTGTACGATGAAACTATGTTTTACGATAGGACGAGAAATTCCAATCATGTCGGTTTCTTGAAATGAATCAGTTCCTATTAGATGACTTTGCACTTGCCCAGATATAACGATGAGTGGAATTGAATCCATGTAAGCTGTAGCTAGACCAGTAATAGCATTGGTTGCTCCAGGACCAGATGTGACTAATGCAACTCCGGGTTTTCCTGTGGCTCTTGAATAGCCATCAGCTGCATGGGTAGCTCCCTGTTCATGTCGGACAAGGATGTGCTCAAATGCTTTTTGCTTAAAAATTGCATCGTAAATGTGCAGAGCAGCGCCGCCAGGGTAACCAAATATAAATTTTACCCCCTCATCCTTGAGGGCGCGCATTAGAAGATCTCCACCGGACAGTTTCATGAATTGAATGTATTAACTACAAAGTAAAAGGTTTTATACATCAATTATAGTGAAAAACAAGTCATTTGCAGCCATTAACATCGATTAAACCCTCTCTAGAGTGGATATAAGCGCACTCATATCTTCTGGCGGAGATTGCTCAAATTGAACCTTTTCTCCTGTTCCCATTAGTTCAAATCCAATCTTTGAGGCGTGAAGGGCTTGGCGTGGAAAATGTTGAATAATGGGCAGTATTTCTTTCGGGGTATCTTTCGCTATTGCATTGCGTGGATTGTATGTTCGGTCGCCAATGATCGGTAATTTATGATGGCTGAGATGAACACGAATTTGGTGAGTTCTGCCGGTTTCAATCTCAATGGCTACATGAGAATAGCCGTTATAAAATTTAATGAGCGATATATGCGAAATTGCCTCTCGCCCAAAATCAGTTGTCCTCATTTTAATTCTATTTCTAGGGTCCCTTTCAATTGCTTGCTCTATAGAAAAACTTCCTATTACTTGGCCGACAACCAAGGCTTCATATTCCTTAAATATTTCTCTGTTTTGAAGCTTTTCTACAAAGAAGTTCCGGAACTTTTCAGTCTTAGCGATAACTAAAAGCCCTGATGTATCTTTATCCAATCTATGCACAATTCCACATCTGGGAAGTTGGATCAATTGCGGATAATGAAAAGCCAATGCATTAGCAAGAGTGCCATTGTTGCAGCCTGCACCTGGATGCATCACCAAACCATAAGGTTTATTTATAATAAGAAATTCATCCTCTTCATGATGAATATTTAAGGGGATATCTTCAGCCTCCCATGAGACTCGATTTTCAAGAATGGGGTCCAAAGATAACTCATCGCCTTCTTGCACCTTATCTTTTGGCCTTAAACTTTCGCCATTGATCAATAAATTACCTGCTTCAATCCAGCGTTGAATTTGGCTTCTAGAATAGTCCTCAAAAAGCGCTGTTGCAGCCTGATCTAATCGAACATTGTGAAAATCACTGCTAATAGTCTTTATTAACTGGGTCATTTGGAACTTTTTTACTATATTTAAATCTAATGTACTGGAATTAACCTAAATCTGTTAATAAATGTAAAATACTCTACCAATGAAGCTCATAAAAATAAATATTCGAACCTTCGCAATTTTTACTGCAATTCTTCCAATGCTATTTTTGAGTGGCTGCAACTCAGATGGTCCGGTGGTCGAGCAGCCTGAGAAAGTCTACTATGATCTTGCTCAAAGACGCATGAAGGCTAATAATTTCTTTTCTGCCATTGAAGCACTTCAAGCCATAGAATCAAGATATCCTTTTGGTCGTTATGCAGAGCAGGCTCAATCTGAATTGGTTTATGCATATTTTATGAACGGCGAAGATGAAGCTTCTCATGAGGCCGCTGAAAAATTTATTAGATTAAATCCACGACATCCAAATATTGACTATGCATACTTTATGAAAGGTATTGCTAGTTATACCAGAGACAAAGGGATGTTTGCCAGAGTCTTTAAATCAGACCTATCCAATCGGGATATCTCAGGAGCTAAGCAGGCATTTAGTGAACTATCGGAATTTTTAACTCGCTTTCCTCAGAGTCAATATGCGCCATATGCATCTCAGCGACTAATTTACCTCAGAAGTTTGATTGCAAAAAGTGAGCTTGTGGCAGCTGATTACTACATGAAAAGAAAGGCGTACGTTGCAGCTTTAAGAAGAGCAAATTATGTCATAGAGAATATTCCCAACACCTCAGAATCAATCAGAGCTTTAAAGGTAGTGAGAGATTGTTATAGAGAGTTAGGGTATTTTGAGTTAATGGATGACATCCAACTGATTATTGATGCAAATGACTCATCTCCTGAAGTTGAATCTCAAGATACTTCATGGAATTTCTTTCAAAGAAAAGCTCCGGCTCCCTCTAAAAGTTAAAAAATAGAATATAGCTTCTCAACGAGTTGATTGTGTGTCTGATATAGACCCCTTGTTTGATGTTGTTGATTGCATACAAAACCATATCCCAAATTTTTTTCTGGATCTCCAAAAGCCACTGCCCCGCCTACACCGGCATGACCGAACATTTTATTTTTAAAAACTGGAGAGAGATTACCTATTCCACTAACACCTTTTTCTAACTCATAACCTAAACCAAATTTAATATCAGCACCAAAAAGCACTGTATCTGGACCAGATGAATAAGGAGTAATAGAGCGCTCAAGTATGTCAGGGTGCATGATAGAGATTCCATCTCTTTCACATCCATTACTTAAAATTCCATACAGTTTTGCAAGACTTTTTGCCGATCCATGGCCATTTGCAGAGGGAATCTCCGCCATTCTCCAGTCAGGCAGATTAGGATAATCTACCCCATCGCCAGGCCTGCTTTGGAAGGCTATATGAAAGTCTCCTCCGGTAAGAGCAGATTTGAAATTCTTTAGTTTTTTGGGCAGCAAGAAATCTGGAATATACCGCATGAAATTACCAGGAAGTTTTATGTTGTCTGGATCCATCTCTATCATTAACATATCTGCACATCTTTCAAAATCAGATTCCTGAAGACCAATATGAAAATCAATATTTAGAGGTGTGGCTATCTCCTCTTTAAAATATTGTCCTGCGGAACGACCATCTATCCTTCTAATTAATTCTCCAGTCAGCCAACCATAAGTCATAGCATGATAACCCTGTGAAGTTCCAGGTTCTCGAATTGGAGCTTGAGATTCAAGACGTTCTGTAAATTTTTTCCAATCCTGCCATGAGCCCTCTGGTACTCCTTCCTGAAAGCCAAACATGCCCGCTCTGTGGCATAGAAAATCACTAACTCTTGTATTCTCTTTTCCATTACAGCCATATTCAGGCCAATAATTTGAAACTTTTTCATCTGGATCTAAGAGACCATCGTTTATTAGTTTAGCTATGCAGGTTGCAGTAACACCTTTGGTTACAGACCAAACATTTACAAGAGTATCCTCTTGCCACGGAGATGTTCTCAAAGCATCTTGATGACCGCCCCACAAATTTACAACCAGTTCTCCTTCATGCTCAACAGCAAATGCGGCGCCAACCTCAAATTGACTGTCTACGGCATGATAAAAAATTTCTTTTAAATCTAAGAAACGAGGATCACAAAAGCCGTTAATCATTTAGCTCTCGCAGATTTACAATCTCACCGTTACTCAATCTTGTTTGATAGTTAGTCAGCTCTTTTTTAATGGCCGGTGCCAAGATGTATAGGCCTAAGATATTTGGAAGAGCAATAACAAAAACTAGAGCATCAGAAAATTCTAAAACTGCGTCCAGACTAATCATGGAACCGAGAGCAACAAAAATACAAAAGAAAACTTTAAACACTATCTCAATTCCCATTGACTCCCCCAGCAAATAAGTCCATCCCTTTAAACCATAGTAGGACCAAGATAACATAGTGGAAAATGCAAATAAAATTGCAATAAATGATAATGGGAGAATTGACCATCCTATAGTACTGCCAAAAGCTTTTGAGGTTAAAGCAATGCCCTGAATACCGCTTCCAGCCAACCCAGGCTCATAAACAGTTGTTAGAATAACAAGTGCTGTAAGAGTGCAGATAACTACAGTGTCAATGAAGGGCTCTAAGAGTCCAACATAACCCTCTGTTACTGGCTCAGAAGTTTTTACAGTTGCATGGGCTATAGCTGCTGATCCGATACCGGCCTCATTAGAGAAGGCTGCTCTCTGAAATCCAAGGATCATGACGCCCAGCATTCCGCCGCTCATAGCGCTCGGGTTAAAAGCCTCTGACAATATTGCAGAAAATGCCCATGGAATCTTCTCAGCATTCAAGGATATAACTAGCAGAGCACCCAAGACATATAGAATAGTCATGAAGGGCACAAGCTTGCTGGTTACCCTGGCAATACTTTTAATCCCTCCAATTATTACTACTCCTACGACCGCAGCTAAAACGCATCCAAAGAGCCAGCCTTTATCAGCAAAAAAACTAGCCTCCCCTCCGGTAATAAAAATGAATTGTTGAAAAGCTTGATTGGATTGAAACATATTGCCAATGCCTAAGCAGCCAATCACTATCGAGCTAGCATAGAAATAGCCCATCGGCTTTCCAAGCCAACTTAGATTCCTTTCTTTTAAGCCTGCTTCGAGATAGTACATGGGGCCGCCAGAAATACTGCCATCAGGATTGACCTTCCTGTACATTACACCAGCAACACACTCAGCAAATTTGGTGGACATGCCTAAAAACCCAGCAACAATTAACCAAAATGTTGCGCCAGGGCCCCCAATAGAAATAACAATGGCAACACCTGCAATATTACCAATTCCAACGGTGCCAGATACGGCTGTCGATAAAGCCTGAAAATGCGTTAATTCTCCATTAGTATTAGATTTAGAGAAATCTCCTCTGAGTAATTGAAAGGCATGCTTGAAACCCTTCAAGCTTATAAAATTAAAGTAAAACGTAAAAAATATTGCTGCTCCAATCAGCCACAACACGATCAAAGGGAGGGCGCTTCCAAGAATAGTAATTTCAAAGAAAATAAAATTTGAAAGAGCTTTGCTTAAAGGTGCAATAGCATTGTTAATTATTTCATCAAATCCAGCTGCCGAACATGAGAATGTTAAAAGACTTGATAGGGTTATCAAGAAAGCGTTTAATAATTTTGTGGTTAGGGCGAATGAAATATAATAGTTTTTTTTAATTGATGTGGCTTGCATGAAAGTTGGAATTTTAAATACAGATACTCTTAAGACTGAATTTGACACAAAGTATGGACAATATCCAGCAATGTTTAGCAAAGTTCTTCTGCATGCTGAGCCAAAAATTGAAATTTATAGCTATGAAGTCCAAACCGGAGAATACCCTGATGAATTAAATGAGTGTGATGCTTATTTAATTACTGGAAGTAAAGTTAGTGCCTATGATGATCTGCCTTGGATTGTTGAGCTCAAAAATTTTATTCGCACCCTCCATCAGCATCAAAAAAAATTAGTAGGTATTTGTTTTGGCCATCAACTTATTGCTGAGGCTCTTGGAGGCACAGTTGAAAGAGCCAAAGAGGGATGGAACGTAGGAATTCATGCAGCAACCCTAAAAAAAAATACAGTTTTATTTGGAAGTGCTGAGCAAGAATTTAATCTTATTTATAACCACCAAGATCAGGTTACAAAGATTCCTCAAGAAGGTAAATTACTCGCAAGTTCTCGGACTTGTCCTGTTGCTATGCTAGCAATTGAAAATCATATTTTAAGTTTCCAAGGGCATATTGAGTTTGATGTAGCTTATGCAAAAGATTTGCTTCAAATGCGAAGGAGCATATTGGGAGAGGATAAATATTTAAAAGCATGCAAGTCTCTTGATGCAATACCTCAAGATCTAAAAGTAATAGACTGGATTTTAAACTTTATTAAGAAAGATTAATAAGGCTTGTCTCCATCGATGGCGACTCTTTCAAGGACTCGATGAGCAGGGAAATAATCGTTAATTGGCTTATGCTGCGTGCTTCTATTATCCCAAATTGCTATAGAGTTTGGCTCCCAATGAAAGCGACACGTATATTCTGGTGTCACTACATGCTCATAGAGAAAATTTAAAATTGCCGCACTCTCTTTAGCTGATACGTTAAGAATTTTAGTAGTAAATAAAGCATTAACAAAAATAACTTTTTTTTGGCTTTCAGGATGGGCGCGGATCACTGGATGGGTAACCGGTGGATTGTCTTTAACGGCTTGGGCCAATCTTTCTGAGCCACCTGGCTCAGCTAAACTTTCTTTAAACCCATAACTAAAATCATGCTCGGCTTCAAGGGTCGATAAATACTGCTGCATGTTACTGGATAGACCGTCATAAGCTGCTGTCATGCTTGACCACATAGTGTCTCCTCCCTCAGGCGGACAAATTTTTGATCGCAGAACAGATCCTAGTGGAGGATGTTTTCGAAAAGTCATATCTGAATGCCAGACTTCAATTTTAGAAGGCTTATCAGCCGTGCTCTCTAAAATTGTAATCTCTGGAAAATCTGGAACTGTCTCATAGGCCGGATGAGTTTGAACTGGCCCGAACGACTCAGCCAGAGCCTTGTGTTGGTGAGGACTAATATCCTGATCTCGAAAGAAGATTACCTGATGCTCTATCAGCAGTCTTCTGATTTCTGCATAAGTTTCAACAGAAATATCTTCACATAAATTTACCCCATGCAACTCTGCGCCGAGGGCTCCTGCAATTGGTTTGATCTCGAACATTATTCTTATGATTCTACAATAGGGTTTTCAGGCACTATCTTAAGTCACTATCAATTAAAACTGCAATCAACAAAGCAGGCTCTGTGCCATTGTTAACCCAAGCATGATTTGTTCCTCTTTGAACTACTACATCATGAGGCTTTAGATTCACCTCATCCTCATCTAGCAAAAGTGTTACATCTCCTTTGAGCAAAATAATGTAATCAATTGTATTAGTTTTATGCATTGCGGGATGCTTCGAGGTATCTACTCTGTGATGAGCTGCCCCTACACTTGCAAAGGCTTCGGCTGCAGCTGCCTGAAGAACTTCTAAAGGGACTCCCTCTGGCGTTGGGTTGATTTGAAAATATCTAAATTTAGTTCCGCCAGCAGGAGGCGATAAAAGTATTTCGGAATTTGCTCTATCAATTTTATCTGTTGTATCTATTGCTGTGCCATCGGTATTCCAAATCTCAAACAAGCCGCCTACATCTTCACCAATTGAACATGCTGGCGGGCCATCAATGGTAATAATTGATTTGCCAGATTTGTCATGCCCTGTAATTATTCTTCTCATACTCTCCCCCAAAGTCTCACTATCAAATAACTATAATTTTTTTGATTCGTTATATGAATATACCTTGGATTTATTTTTATGAGGGCTTTTTTCTAAAATCACTTTGTAACCCTCCACATCAGAAATCTCTTTAATTCCATCTATGTGCATTTTTTTGTTCTTAAATTGCTCTAAGTTAAAAGTTTTTTTCTTTGCAGATTTGGCATTGCTAGCAGCAATAAAAAAATTCATATGAGATTCATATATCCCCTCTCCTACTTCAGCATCATAAAAACCAACATGGACCATAAATAATTTCATTAGCTTCCTCCTTCTAAGAGCTAAGTATTATAATTTTTTGGAAATAGCATAACAGGCAGGGATGTAAAATAATGCAATGATAGCCGAGCCTATAACGCCCCCAGCCATTGCCCAGGCTAAAGGTTGAAAAAATATACTGGTAAGTATCAATGGCAAAAAGCCACCGATTGTGGTTGCAGAAGTTGTAATAACATGTCGGGTGGACCGAATAATAACTTCAACAAGCTCCTCTTTAGTTATAGGAGACCTAGCATTAGCTTCTTTTATATGAGATAGAACGACAATTGAATCATTGATGGACAACCCGGCAAGACCAATGGCGCCAACCAAGCCAATAAATCCAAAATTGGCTTGACCTATTGTTAATCCTAAAAATGCTAACCCTGTGCACCACAGAGCAACGCTTAAAATTAAACCAGCCTGTCTAAAGGAATTTAACGCTGCAACTAACGCAATAATTATTAAAACGAAGAATAAAATGGCTGATGAGAAGATGTTGGACTGAGATTGCCCCCTTGCCTCAGCCTCTCCTCCTACTTCAAAAATGTATCCAGGCGGAAGATCTGCTTTAAAAATTTCTAACCGGTCTGCCAAAAATTTTTCAGTTTGGGATGGGAGTAAGTCAGGCCAAATCCATCCTGAGACTTGATTTTGTCTTTTACCAGCATCACGGGAAATAAAATTAGCCTGGTTGGTTACCTCAAACTCTCCATAATTAGAAGAATAATCCAAACCTTCTTTGGAGGGCATAGATAAAAATTGAGTTGATTCTATGGGGTCAGTTGATAATCCTCTTATCTTGATTGGCAGCTCTTTATTTCCATCTAGCATAGCACCAACAACAACCCCTTCACTTGCAATTGCTAGCTCATTAATAAAGAAATCTCCAGACATTGAACCTAGAGCAAGATTGAATTCATTAAAGGCAAACTCCAAGTTTGTTGCCCCGCCAGCAAGATCACTTTTGGTTAAGAATACCCCAGGAGCATCTCTTACAATTAACTCTAATTTTTTTCCTAAAGCTCTCAAGATATTTAGATCAGGCCCATCAATGCTGTATTCTACCGCAGCGTCTACAGGAGGCCCTGAATCAAATTTATCAACGATAATTTTTAGACCGGGATTTTCGGAAGTCAGTCTTTTGGCAAGCTCTGGAAGTGCTTTCTTCATTTCTTTATAAGAATTACTTATGTAAACCCCTTGGGCTAAGTTATTGGCACCCAGGGCTGAGTCGCCTCCTATAACGTTATAAAGAATTCTTGGCAGTCTTCTCCCAATAAACCAGATATCATCTTGTACAATTCCACTTTGAGCAATAGAATCTCTTAACTTCAATACTGCTTTTTCAGAGCTTTCTACATTGGAGCTAGGCGGCAACTCAACCAATACTTTAAACATATTTCTATCAAGCTCTGGAAAGAAATCTGCTTTTAAAAATGGAAAAGATATAAAACCCAGTGCAGGTAATATCATTGCAATCATTATTCCCCTTTTCGGAACCTCATATGACCAAGTCAGGACAGCTCTATATCTATGAAGAAGTTTTTCATTGGAATAGCCGTTGCCACCAAAAATTTCTTTTTCAAAAAATTTAATTTTGTCTAAGGAATTTAGAAGTACTGGCACAACATAAAGCGCAAGGAACAGCGAGGAAGTAATAGATAGAATTACTGTTTTTGCCATACCTCCAGTAAACTCTCCGCTCGGTCCAGCTCCAACAGCAATCGGAAAGAAAGATAATGCTGTAGTAGCAGTTGCTGCCGCAAGAGGTATCCAAAGGTGTTGGAAAGTTTCATATGAGGCTTGCTCCCTAGAATAGCCTAGATTTCTCCTATATTTGAAATCCTCAACCACAATAATAGCGTTATCGATGAGCAATCCTAGGGCAATAATAATGCCCGTCATTGAAGTTTGATGTAATGGCAGTCCAAGCAATTTACAACCAAATAACACCAAAAAAATAGTTAGGGGAATAATTGATCCTACAATCAAAGCTGATTTAAAGCCTAAAAGAAAATAACTGATCCCAACAACAAATAATATTGCGAATAGAATACTTGTATATAAAGTATTAAATTTTTCTTTAAAATAAAAAGATTCGTCATAGATCTTCTCTAGCGATATTTCTGATGGCAGTTGATCTTTAAATTCATCTACTAACTCTTCAACGTTATTGACATATAGGTCTACTCTTTGTGAGAAGGCTCCGCTAATATTGACTAATACAGATCTTTCTCCATTAAAAAGAGTCAGTTCTTCTGGCGGATCTCTAGGATTTTTTGATAAAGTTGCAATATCCCCTAAGCGAATAATTTCATAATCATTAAAAACCTTGATGGGTAAGTTAGCTACTTGTGAAATATTGGTTAAATTATCCCTTGCTTTTACGAGGAGCTCTTTTCCATTCTGAGAAATTTGTCCAATTGGTTTTTTGGTATCAAGCCCTGATAGAACTTGAAAAACTTCTTGAAAAGTCAAGCCAAGGGCAGATAATTTAGCATTGTCTATTTCGACTAAAACTTCTTCGTCAGCAGCTCCATAAACATGGCTTCTGTCTGATCCACTAACATAAGCTAGGGTTTGTCGCAGGTCTTCCGCTACACGCGACATGAGAATTAGAGGAGTTTCTCCTTCTCCGTTCCAGGTCAACGCATAAAGCAGGGTTATTGGGGGTCCACTACTTCTAATTAATTGCGGCTTAACGTCTGGAGGCAACAAAAAGGATGCTTGATCTATTTTATCCTGCGTTTCGGACCAAACTTGCTCTATGAGCGAAGGCGGAACCTCGTCTTTGATTGCTAGCACTGTAGTTGAAAAACCCTGAGATGCAAATGAAATAATTTCATCAAACTCAAATACTTCTCTTAGCTTTGCTTCCAAAGGCTCTAAAATTTGTGATTCAATTCTATTTGGAGAGGCTCCAGGGTAGACAACTTGAATCGTTGACCAGCGTTGAGAAAGCTCTGGATTTTCTTGCCTGGGAAGAGTGTTTAGAGAAAAAAGGCCTGCTAAAAAAATAAAGGTTAAAAGTAACCCAAAAATTCTGGGTCGATCAAATAAAATCTTGAGTAGAAACATGACTTAGTTAACTTTTAAAATCTCATTCTCAATAACCTTCTCAGCTCCGCCTGATACCACCATGTCTCCAGTTGAAATGGTTCCTGAGATATAGGCACTATCTCCCTCAACATGAATTAATTCAACAATTTCTTTAGCTACCTTGAATTGATTATTATTTTCTTTTGTAACTGTATATAAATTCCACAAACCCTGCGTGCCTTGAGAAAGAGATTTCAATGGAACCCATGCTCCTCTTGTTGATTTTTCTTGATCAAGCTGAAGATAGGCAATAGATCCAGGATTGATAAAAGTATTAAATTCAAAGATGGATAATCTATTATCCGAACCTTGATTACTCATTTTCGTAAAACGCTTAAGTGTTGCAGGAAATATTTTCTCATCGAATAAAAAATTATAAGAATTTCCTTCAACTAAGCTCTCAATAATATAGCTAGGAACTGAGACATGTGCCTCCGCAACTGTTGAATCAATAATTTCTAAAATTGGCAACCCGGGACTAATGACTGTTCCAGAATCAAGAAATCTATTTTGGATATATCCTGAAAAAGGAGCGCGTATTTTAGTTTGCTGTAATTTTACGCTGTACAAATCTGCTTGTGCCTTTGCTACTAAAAATTCTGAGTTAGCTTTATCTAATTCTTGGTTAGAAATAAAACCTTTCTTTTTCAGATCCTGGAATCTAATTAATGCTTGTGAAGCTAAATCATATCTAGCCAAAGCTTGATTTAAATTTGCCTGCATTTCTGAAGGATCTAGAGAGGCAAGAATTTGATTGTTCTCTACAGCATCACCAATATCAACCATAACTTGAGATATCTTTCCGGGTATCTCAAAAGACAGCTTTGAATAGTTTAAGGGCAATACCTTGCCTGGAAATTTTTGAGTAGATTGGTAGGAGTCTTGCATCTCAATAGTCGTGATCTCGAGCGATGAGCCCTCTCCTGGTAGAAAAGGGAGGTATGTAGAAAGAGCTATAATAAATATTATTTTTTTCATAAGTTTGACTAAAGCAGAAAAATTACTTAATGTTAACAGTGTCAACATACATAATCATGTTAACAGTGTCAACATATAATAAATAAAAATGAAATATCATCACGGAAACCTAAAAGAGGAGCTTATTTTAAGCGCTTGCGCTATTTGCGAGGCTGATGGCCATGATCATATGAGCCTTAGATCAATTGCAAAGGAAGCTAGGGTATCCCAAACCGCTCCCTACAGACATTTCAAAACTAAGGAATCCTTATTGGCTGAAGTATCTACACGTGGATTTATAGAATTAAAAGAAATATTATCTAACGCTTCTACCTCAAAAAAAACATTGTCCGCGAGAGAGAAATTTTTAGAAATGGGGGAAGCCTACATTGAGTTTGGGCTATCAAAAAGAAACACCTATGATCTGATGCACAGTCCAGTAATTGATAAAAATCAATTCCCAGAGCTATTTGACAGTGCCGAAGCGGCTTTTGAGGAATTGGCTTATATATTGGCTGAATTATATCCTGGTATATCAGAAAAAGACTTAGGCCTAAAATGCATTTATCATTGGGCACTGGTGCACGGCTTGATTGGCTTGCTAAGAAATGAGGGGCTGTATAAGTCAAGAATTGACACAAAAGCTGGAAATGCCATGAATTTAGTTAGAAGCGATATTAAAAGCTTTATAACTTCAGCGCTTGAAGTCTAAGAAGTCTATTGAACAAAAATAGTAATTTTGTTTGAGAAGATCGGTGGGTTATGAGGAACATGCCTGTAATCTCCTAGCAGAAGTTGCAAAGTATGAGAGCCAGGCTCAAGCTCTAACTTGACTTCCGTTTGACCTTTTCCAAAATGCACATGATTTTTATCTGCTTGGATTGGTTGAGTCAAATTTGGTAAATCAGCATCAATGATTAAGTGATGATGTCCAGTTCCATTAACATTTAATCCTGCTGGAGAAACTCCAAAATTCTGAAGACCGAATTTAACGACAACTTCGCCTGAAACAATGTCGTCATTTTTTGGGGTAATAAAATACACTGCTGCTGCTGGAGCTCCTTTGCTGAATTCAAGAGCAATTAATCCATTCGCAAAAAATAATGACAATGAAAGCAATAATCGGATCACGCCAAATATCCCCCATCTGCATATATTAAGCCGTTAAATGAGTCTGCACTTTGGGCCCTCAAAACTTTTGCAATTACAATTGAGTGGGAGTTGTAACTAATGACCTCATCTACTTGACTAAAAATGTTGGACTGGGCATCTTTTAAAAATGGGGTCTCATCTGTATTCCAGCAATCATTCGCATACCTTAATGACTCAGAATCTTTCGAGCTGCAGAGATTTGAAATATCTTTTTGGTCTTTGCTAAGAATATTAATACACAAATCAACTCCCGATAATAAGACATCATGAATGCTTGCGCCCTTATTCACGCACACTAGTATGGCTGGTGGGTCGACTGTTAATGAAGTCACAGAAGAGGCAGTCATGGCGTAAAGTTTGCCGCTAGAGTCTTTGGCTGAAACAACGCTGACAGATGATGCTAAAAATCTCATAGCAATTAAAAATTGTTCTTTTGGCATTGGCGTTATAATTTATACTCTGTAAAAAATTTACTAGATTGAATACAACAAGCATAAGAATAATTGGAGGCAGAAACAAGAGCTATCGCATAGTTTTTAAAGCTTCTCCAAGCCTAAGGCCCACCTCAGATAGAGCAAAGGAAACGCTATTTAGTTGGCTGCAATTTGAAATGCAAGATAAAGCTTGTTTAGATTTATTCTCAGGCACTGGAGGGTTAGGTTTTGAGGCTCTCTCTAGAGGGGCTTCTCATGTTACTTTCGTTGAGAAAGATAAAAGTTTATTTAAAAATATACTGAAAAATGTTGCCCATCTTGAGTATCAAGACAAAAGTGAGGTTGCTTGCAGCGCAGCTCTAAAATGGATGCAAACAAACAAACGTAAATTTGATGTCATTTTTTTAGATCCCCCATTTGATCAAGTAAACTACGAGAGTTTGCTCAGCGCGATTAGAACTCAAGATCTTTTAGCAGCTAACGGAAAGATTTATTTAGAAACGGACAAAAGAACAGAAATTCTGCTCAGCAAAAAGCAAGAGGTACTTAAGGATAAGACCATTGGAGATGTGAGGCTCATGATTTTGCAATGAAAATTAGAATAGCTACTAGAACCTCTCCCCTGGCATTGCTTCAAACCAACCAGGTAATAAGTCTAATTGAATCAGCTGAACCTTCATCTGTGTGTGAAATTATTCCAATAGAATCAGAGGGAGATTTAACCGAAGCTCCTTTACATCTTATTGGCGGGAAAGGATTATTTGTCTCTAAGCTAGAAGCTGCTCTCTCTAATGGCGATGCGGATATTGCAGTTCATAGTCTGAAGGATGTTCCCGCTCTACTTGATCCTAAATTTTCCATTGCAGCCACTCTGTCTAGAGAAGATCCATCCGATGCAATTCTGCTGAAAGATGGAATAACATTTAACGATCTTGGTAAAAATTCAAGAATTGGAACCTCAGGTCCTAGAAGAAAATCACAGATGCTTGCCATGCACCCAGATTTAGTAATTATTCCTGTGAGGGGAAATATACAAACCAGAATCAATAAAATTGTTAGCGAGAATCTTGATGGGCTTATAGTAGCAAAGGCTGCTTTAAATAGACTCAAGATTAATTATCCTAACATGTATATTTTTTCAGAAAATCAAATGCTGCCTGCCGCTGCACAAGGAGCAATAGGTATTGAGGTGTGTAGTTCTCAAATCCAATCAGGAACTTTAGAAATACTTAAGATGATTAACTGCCAGAAGACATTCACGGCTACTAAAATTGAACGAGAAATTGTTGCCGCTCTAGAGGGCACATGTCTGTCACCAATTTCTGCGCTAGTTAGAGCTCGAGACTCTAAACTGCATTTGCAAGTTAGAGTTTCAAATCAAGATGGCTCAACAATAATAGAAAAAGAAACCACATTCGTGCTGGCGAAAGAACTAGAGGCTGTATCGCGATTCAAAATAGAGCTTTTAGCAGAAGGTGCGCAAGAGCTAATTCAGACTTAAATGATTGTTAATACACGACCATCAATCCTAGCCAATAAAACAAATGAATTGTTAGCCTGCTCTGGAATAGAGTTCATACATGAGCCATTAACTAAAATTTTGAGTATCTCTCCATCCAATCAAGCGCTTGAAAGGCTTCGCCAACTTGATTCTTATGACGTCATCATTTTTACGAGTCAATCTGCTGCAAAATTTGGAGCTCCCTATCTGCAAAAGCACACATCAAAAAATTTAAATCTCTTGATTATGGCGATTGGTTTGGCAACACAGAGGGTTTTAAGTGAACATGACTTGGTCTCTGAAGTTCCCTCAGGTTTTAACTCAGCAGGTCTTGCTGAACTAATAGAACAAGGCAAACATGAAAAGTGCTTAATATTTTGTGGGGGGCAGCAACCTCAGTTAAGTTTTCATACTCCGGTAACACTAGATACGTTCTCCTGTTACAAAGTTATTGATGAAGAGAGTATTGAGTTAAGCAATATTACAGGAAACCGAAAAGCTATTTTTTTGATATATAACATTCAAACCTTAGAGGTTCTTGTGAGATATTCTCAACCTACTGATTTAGAAAAAATGAATTTGATTGTTGCGTCCCGGAGGATTCAAGAAGCTGCCTTTAATCATGGAATAAAGGGTTGCGTAGTTGCCGAAAGCCCTCATGATGAGGAGATGACCGAAGCTGCTATAAAATTAGCTCGTTCCTAATTATTTTTTCTTTGCCTTACCGCCACCATTTTTCATGGCGCTAAAAAATTCATCATTTGTTTTGGAAGACTTAAGCCGCTCAATTAAAAACTCGATTGCCTGAGAGTCCTCCATATCATCAAGGATTTTTCTGAGAATAAACATTCTTTGGAGTTCTTCTGGGCTGGTTAGCAAGTCCTCTCTCCTGGTGCCGGAGCGTCTAATATTTATAGCAGGATAGATTCGTTTTTCAGCAATTTTTCTTTCAAGATGAATTTCCATGTTGCCGGTGCCTTTAAATTCCTCGTAAATTACTTCATCCATCTTGGAGCCCGTATCAACAAGTGCAGTGGCTATAATAGTTAAGCTCCCACCATCTTCTACATTTCGTGCTGCACCAAAGAATCTCTTTGGCTTTTCTAATGCATTGGAATCGACTCCACCTGAAAGAATCTTTCCAGATGCAGGTTGAACTGAGTTATATGCTCTGCCTAGACGAGTGATAGAATCAAGAAGAATCACTACATCTTTTTTATGCTCGACAAGACGCTTTGCTTTCTCAATGACCATGTTCGCAACCTGAACATGTCGGGATGGCGGCTCATCAAAAGTACTTGCGACGACCTCTCCTCTAACGGTTCTAGACATCTCGGTTACTTCTTCTGGGCGCTCATCAATGAGCAGAACGATTAGCTCTACTTCGGGATTATTTTTTGTTATTGAATGGGCAATGCTTTGCAACATTAAAGTTTTACCTGCTTTAGGAGGAGAAACAATCAAGCCTCTTTGACCTTTACCTATTGGAGAGACTAAATCAATAATCCTTGAAGATAAATCTTCAGCAGAGCCTGTCCCTAATTCTAAAGTAAGTCTTTCAGTAGGAAATAATGGAGTGAGATTCTCAAATAAAATCTTTTTCTTAGTGTTCTCTGGGGCTTCTTTGTTAATTGTGTCCACATAAACCAAGGCAGGATATTTTTCCCTATCATCCTTTGGGGGTCTTATTTTGCCGTGAATCTCATCCCCTTTTCTTAGGCTAAATTTTCGTACTTGGCTTGGTGAGACGTATATGTCATCTGGTCCAGTAAGGTAGGATCCCTCGGGAGATCGTAAAAATCCAAAACCATCATTTAAAATCTCTAAAACACCGCCACCATATATATCAACACCTTCTTTTGCTTGCTGTTTAAAAATTCTAAAAATAATTTCTTGTTTTTTAAGTCGCCCAACATCTTCAATGCCAAGACCTTCAGCTATTTCAACCAATTCATTGATTGGTTTAATTTTCATTTCTCTGAGATTCATAAATTAATACCTATTTGTTTTGTGGGAGGAGTAGAAAGAATTTTGGTTTTTAGTGGCCCCCTAGGGCTGAGATGAGAAAATGATAGAGTGTTTTCTCACTAGATGCAAAGATTTAAACTTCTGATTCTATAAATTCCTCCAATTGCTGTTTGCTAATAGCGCCAATTTGGGTGGCTGACACTTCACCATTTTTAAAGATTAATAGGGTTGGTATAGATCTCACTCCGAATTGCACAGCAATTTCTTGGTTACTATCTACGTCCATTTTGCAAACCTTAACTGAACCAACCACTGTATCTGCAACTTCAGCGACTGTTGGGGCTAATTGCTTGCAAGGGCCACACCATTCAGCCCAAAAATCTACTAGAACTGGAATATCAGACTCAATTACCTCTTGATTAAAATTTGCTGCTGTAATCTCTTTGACATTGTCACTCATGTATTTAACTCCGATGCTATTTGTTTTGCTGCGTATGTGAGAATTGCATCTGCTCCAGCTCTTTTGCAACACACTAGAGATTCTAACATAACATTTTTATCTAGCCACCCTTTCTCAATGCTAAGAGCCAGCATGGAATATTCTCCGCTAACTTGATAGACAAATGTAGGTAACTGAAACTTAGATTTAATTGCATGAACAACATCCAGGTATGCTGTACCAGGTTTGATCATGACAATATCTGCACCTTCATTAATATCCATCTCGACTTCATGAAGAGCCTCATCAATATTGGAAAAATTCATTTGATATGTTTTCTTTGAGCTATTTCCTAAATTTGCAGCCGAGCCAACAGCATCTCTAAAAGGACCATAAAAACTAGAAGCATATTTTGCCGCATAGGACAAAATAATAGTGTCAACAAAATTATTAGATTCAAGAGAATCTCGAATAGCTTTTACCCTTCCATCCATCATGTCCGAAGGAGCAATAATATCTGCGCCAGCCTCTGCAAGAATAAGAGCTTGCTGCGCCAAAAGCGTAAGAGTCTCATCATTGTTTACTTTTCCATCAATTAACAGTCCATCATGGCCATGGTCTGTGTAAGGATCCAGGGCAACATCTGCTATAGAAATAATTTCTGGAAATCTTTGCTTAATGCCTTGCAAAGCATTGCAAACAATATTGGTTTGATCAAAAGCATGGGAAGCTTCAGGATTTTTTTTATCAGGATGAATTGCTGGAAAAATTGCAATTGCTTTGATACCAAGCTTTAAAAGATCTTCAGTCTCTGCATATAGAGAATCTAAATTGTGCCTATAGATTCCTGGCATCGATGGTATATCAATCTGAGATTCTTTTTGATCTGCAATAAACAAAGGTTGAATTAGGTCATCAGAAGATAATTTATTCTCAGCAACTAAATCGCGCAAAAAGCTTTTTGAGCGAGAGCGACGAAGTCTAGTTGTTGGGAATATTCTGTTAGCCATGTTTAATCTGTGATTGCGCCCTTGGAAGCTGATTGCACTGTGCGCTTATATTTTGCTAGTACCCCACTTTTTGGGGACGAATTATTATTTTTCCAGTTATTTTTTCTTAGCTCCATCTCATCATCGGTGATATTAAGATTTAGAATATCTTGATTTGCATCAATAACAATCTCATCACCATCTTTAATTAGCGCTATTGGTCCGCCCAATTCAGCTTCTGGGCTAATATGACCAACCACAAAGCCATGCGTGCCCCCTGAAAACCTTCCATCAGTAATAAAAGCAACTGTATCCCCAAGTCCTTGGCCCATAATTGCAGAAGTTGGCTTTAACATTTCTCTCATACCAGGCCCTCCTTGAGGTCCCTCATACCTTATAACCACAACATCTCCAGCATTGATAGATTTAGAAAGGATAGCATCCATGCCTTCCTCTTCAGAATCAAACACTCTAGCTGTTCCAGTAAACAGCGTGCCTTCTTTGCCTGTAATTTTGGCGACTGCTCCTTCTGGTGCCAAATTACCAAAAAGGATTCTAAGATGACTTGAGTCCTTAATTGGATTTTGAGGAGAAAGAATAATTTTTTGATTATCAGGATAAGGGTCAATCTCAGCTAAATTCTCTTCTAAAGTTTTTCCAGTAACTGTTAAACAGTCGCCGTGAAGAAGCCCGCTTGCAAGCATAGTTTTCATCATTGGGGCAATCCCGCCAATCGCATTAAGCTCTGACATGAAGTGACTGCCAAAAGGTTTAATGTCTGCTAAAACAGGGATTTTTTTACCGATTCTGGTGAAATCAGAAAGCTCAAGATCGACACCAATAGAGTGAGCCATAGCTAATAAATGCAATACTGCATTCGTAGACCCACCCAAAGCTATGGTGACAGCAATAGAGTTTTCAAATGCCTTTTTAGTCATGATATCGCTAGGCTTGATGTCTAAATCCAATAAATTTGCTATAGCTGCGCCAGCATTTTGACAATCTGCTTTCTTATCTAAAGATACTGCGTCTTGGCTGCTGCTGCCAGGCAAACTCATTCCTAATGCTTCAATGGCAGAAGCCATGGTATTTGCTGTATACATACCGCCACATGAGCCTGGACCTTTAACAGAAATTTTTTCCACAGCAATAAGCTCTTCTTCTGATATAGAGCCCTTGGCATATTCCCCAACTTTCTCACAGACAGTAACATAATCTGTGTTGGCTGAACTCGGCTGGATTGATCCGCCGTAAATAAAAATTGATGGTCTATTTAGTCTTGCAAGAGCAATTAAAGCCCCGGGCATATTCTTATCACACCCGCCAATTGCAACAACGCCATCATAACCAAGACAGCCCACCACAGTTTCAATAGAATCTGCAATTACTTCTCTAGAAACGAGGGAATATTTCATTCCTTGGGTCCCCATAGAAATACCATCTGATACAGTAATTGTATTAAAAAGAACACCTTTACATCCCGAAGCATCGATTGACGTTTCTACAAGCTCAGCCAGCTCATTAATGTGCATGTTGCAGGGGGTGACTTTTGACCAGGTAGATGCTATTCCAACCAACGGCTTGGAGAAATCTGAAGTCTCAAAACCAACTCCTCGAAGCATAGAGCGTGATGCAGCCTGATGAGGGCCATCCACTAAATCTTTTGAAAATTTTCTATTAGACATATTTAGACTGTTGAATACTTTAAGGCAGCATTTAATAATTTATCAGTATAGTCTTGTTCGGGATTAGAGAAAACTTGATTTGCGGATCCAGACTCTACAATGACACCATTTTGCATTACAAATATATAATCCGACATTGAACGAACCACCTTTAAATCATGGCTAATAAATAAATAAGTTAGCTGAAATTTTTCTTGTAGGTTCTTTAGCAATTCAATAACTTGTATCTGAATAGATCGATCTAAAGCTGATGTTGGCTCATCCAGGATCATGAATGCTGGGTTTAAAATCAACGATCTAGCAATCGCAACCCTTTGACGCTGGCCACCTGAAAATTCATGAGGATATTTAAATCTGTGATCAGGATTAATCTCTACAGCATTTAAACAATCACTAATTCGCTCTTCTTTTTCTTTTGCATTAAGTGAAAAATGAACATCCAAGCCCTCTCCAACTATTTCACCGATTGTCATTCGGGGAGATAAAGATCCGTAAGGATCCTGAAAAATTATCTGAATATCTTTTTTTAATAGCTTGGACTCTTTCGGATTCAAGGCTCCAATATCATTGCCCTGGTACTCCACAGAACCATCGTACTTCACCAATCCTGCTAAAGCCTTTCCAAGAGTAGACTTACCAGAGCCTGACTCTCCCACTAAACCAATGGTTGAATTCTTAGGGATTGAAAAATTTACATCTTTTACTGCGTGAAAAAAATCTTTCTTGAAGAGCGCAGTTTTCGGCAATGGATAAAATACATTAAGATCTCTTACGGTAATAATAGCCGGCTCAGGGGCAATCATTTCTTTTTTGGCCGAAGGCTCAGCATTAATTAATTTTTGAGTGTATTCATGTTGAGGGTTCGCGAAGACTTCATGAGTTAGCCCTTGCTCAACTACCTCGCCTTCCTGCATCACAGTTATGGTGTCAGAAAATTTTTCAATAAGGCCAAGGTCATGGGTTATAAATAAAATGGACATGCCGATTTCATCTTTGAGCTTAGTCATCAAATCTAATATTTGGGCTTGAATAGTTACATCGAGAGCCGTTGTAGGCTCATCTGCAATTAAGAGCTTTGGCTTATTGGCTAAAGCCATAGCAATCATGATTCTTTGTCTTTGGCCTCCAGATAGTTCGTGAGGATAGGAAGAGAACCTTCTATCAACTTCGGAAATTTCTACAAGAGACATTAAATTTTTTGCCTCTAAGATCGCTTCTGATTTAGGTTGAGCCTTATGTAATTGAATGGATTCAATGATCTGATCCCCTACTCTATGATATGGGTTTAGTGATGTCATAGGTTCTTGAAAAATCATAGCGATATCATTACCACGAATCTCTCTCAGTTTTTTTGATGATGCCTTTAGAACATCTTCTCCATTGAATAAAATGGAAGATTCAGCAGAAAATTGAGCTTTCGGCTCAGGTAGCAATCTCATTATTGACATGGCTGTCACTGATTTTCCTGAGCCAGATTCACCTACAAGTCCGGCTACCTGATTTTCTTCAATCGATAGATTTAAGCGCTTCACTGCCTCAAAATAAGACTTTCTAATCTTAAACTTGATTGATAAATCCGAAATTTCTAATAAGGGTTTCATTTTTTAAAATAAGTTTTATATGCATTAATTAGATCTAAAGAAGCTTCTTTTGAAGCCCTGAGGGCTGTCATAGTAACAAAACCATGAATTAGATGGGGGTAATGTATGTGATCTACTATATTTCCTGATTCAAAAATTTTTCTTGCATACTCCTCGCCCTCATCTGACAAAGGGTCAAAGCCAGCTGTAATAAGCAAAGTTTTAGGGAGCGGATAAGAGTGTTCCTGCAAAAGATTGAAACATGGGTCTAAAAAATTTTCTTGAGATTCATTAAGCTGCTTCCAAAACCATTGCATTACTTCGTGAGTTAAGAAATAACCAGTGGCAAAATCATCATGAGATTTAGATGAGCAAGATGGATCTGTCATAGGGTAAATTAAACATTGAGAGTGAGGAGCCTCTAAACCTTTTATGGCTCTGTAGGTTGATAGGGAGGCTGCTAAGTGTGCGCCAGCACTATCACCGCATAAGCTAACCGATGAAATGGCGTAGTCATTATTAGAGGCGATCCACTCTAAAGCATGATTTGCATCTTCCAATGCAGCAGGAAATTTATTTTCGGGTGACAATCTATATTCAAGTGAAAAAATAGTAGTTTGCATTGAAGATGCAAGTAGCCTGACCCACTGATGATGGGTCTCGATAGTTCCAATAACGTATCCACCCCCATGAAAATATAAAATAGAGGAATCATTGATTTTATTGTCTGGAGTATATTCTCTGAGAATCAAATCAATGTTATCTATGGTTAACTTATGATCACGAAAAGTAACTTGTGATCCAGGGAGCTTCATGCTCGGCAATGCATCTTTTCGACCATCCAGTTTTTCTCTAATGGATTCTGCAGGCTCTGTTAAATTTAAAAGATTGGCCTCAAGGGACTGAAGCGCAAGAAGAATCTGCGTCTGATAATCTAAAATCTGACCATTAACTAAAATTCTTTTTTTCAGTGTAATAAGTTTTAAAAACCAGACAGGAAGAATAAAAAATATTTTTAAAATTAACTTAGTCATTGCTTGAATCTGCAAACATGAGGTTTAAGATAAAAATTTTAGCGCGGAGGTATGACATCTCTTTTATACTATGTGACCATGATGATTTTTAAAAACTTATTATACTCATTTCTATTTCTGGCTTGTTCAGTTAATGCTCAAAATCAATTTAATCAAAATAATATCTTAAAAGCTGAAGAAGCATTTATTTTAAATGCACATTTGATAGACAATGTAATTAATGCATCATGGCAGATCGCTGCAGAACATTATTTATATAAGGACTCAATTAGGGTCAGCATTAATAATGAGGCTATTGCACATGAATTTATCTTATTAGATGAATCTGTAATCAATGATGAATTTTTTGGAGAATCATTGGTTTTACAAAATACGCTAGTTGTCAGGGCTGTCTATAACTCTACTAATCTACAAAATGCTATAATTACTATTGAATATCAGGGGTGTGCTGCAGGAAAGTATTGCTACCCAAAACAACAACAAAATATTTAAAAATCGTTTAAATTCTTTAAAAAAGCGTATAAAATCTATAAAAATGAATGTATTAGTAATCCATGGCCCAAACTTAAATCTTCTTGGAAGCAGAGAACCTGATGTTTATGGCTCTACTACTCTAGATGAAATCAATGCAGGGTTAGAACAGAAAGCCAAAGAAAATCATATTGAGCTTGAGTCATTTCAAAGTAATGCAGAGCATGAAATTGTTACAAAAATTCAAGAGTCCATGGATAAGATTGCTTATATTATTATTAACCCTGGAGCTTTAACGCATACCAGCATAGCAATAAGAGATGCATTATTAGGAATTGATGTTGCCTTTTACGAGGTTCATATATCTAATATCTTCTCCCGAGAGGAATTTAGACATAAGTCATATTTTTCAGATATTGCGAGCGGCGTAATTTGTGGTCTTGGAACTCATGGGTATGAGCTAGCACTAAATCATATTATTGAGATTAATAAGGATTAAAAGATGGATATTAGAAAAATAAAGAAATTAATTGAGATGTTGCAAGAATCTGATTTGATGGAGATTGAGGTCAAAGAAGGTGAAGAATCTGTAAGGATTGCTCGTGGTGGGCAAATGGTTAGTCACTCCAACCATTCATTGCCACCAGCAATTGAGACCAACGTACCCCCCCTTGTCCCTGAAATTTTAGGATCCTCAATTACCTCTCCAATAGTTGGTACCTTTTATAGAAAACCAGCTCCTGATAAAGCTGCTTTTATAGAGATCGGTGACCATGTAAATGTTGGTGATGTGGTTTGTATCATTGAGGCCATGAAAATGATGAATGAAATTAAATCAGAATTCAGCGGCACTGTGACCGCAATCAAGGTTGATGATGGTGAGCCAGTAGAATTTGATCAGCAGCTAATAATCGTCGGGTAATGACTCACAAAGTTTTAATAGCCAATCGGGGAGAGATTGCATTGCGCGCTCTGAGAGCTTGCAAGGAATTAGATCTGAAAACCGTTGCAATATATTCAACTGGCGACAAAGAATTGAAGCATCTCAGGCTGGCAGATGAGACAGTGTGTGTAGGTCCCTCAAGTCCGATTGAAAGCTATCTTAATATTCCAGCAATTTTATCTGCTGCAGAATTAACTGGAGCAGATGCTATTTATCCTGGCTACGGATTTCTGGCAGAGGATGCTGATTTTGCAGAAAAATGTGAGTCTAGTGGTTTTATATTTATAGGGCCGTCATCATCTGTTATTAGACAAATGGGCGATAAAATTACTGCAAAAGACCTAGCAGAGAAATCAAATATTCCTATAGTTCCAGGCTATAGAGGTGTGCTGCCAACTGAAGAGCATGAAGTTAAAGAAGTTGCTGCCGGAGTTGGATACCCATTAATGATTAAAGCTTCTGCTGGCGGCGGTGGGCGAGGTATGCGTGTCGTTCAAGATGAATCTGAGCTATGTTCTGCCATTCAATTGACGCAACAAGAAGCTAAAAATGCATTTGGCAATGACACCTTGTACCTAGAGAAATTTATACAGAATCCGCGTCACATAGAAATCCAGATTGTTGCAGATGGAAAGGGAGAGGCTATCCACCTTGGCACAAGAGACTGTAGTATGCAGAGAAGACATCAGAAGATCATTGAAGAAGCTCCTGCTCAAGATGTTAACCTCATTGAATTAGATAAAACTATGGAGGCTTGTCTGAATTTATGCAGAAGCCTTTCTTATTCTGGGGTAGGAACTATTGAGTTTCTTTATGAAGATAATAAGTTTTACTTTATTGAGATGAATACACGCATACAAGTTGAGCACCCTGTGTCTGAGATGATTACTGGATTTGACCTTGTTAAAGCTCAGTTAAAAATTGCTTTGGGCATCAAGATAGATCTCAATCAAGACGAAATAATTTTTAGAGGGCATGCCATCGAATGCAGAATTAATGCAGAAGATCCTGAGACTTTCGTGCCATCTCCTGGTCTGATTAATAAGATGCATCCTCCCGGAGGTTTTGGTGTGAGGTTTGATTCTCATATTTACTCTGGCTACATAGTGCCGCCGTATTACGATTCGTTGCTTGCAAAAATTATTACCACTGCAAATACGAGAGAATCATGCATCAAAAGAATGTTAAGTGCCTTGGATGAGTTTTTTGTAGATGGCATTAAAACGAACCATTCACTTCATCAAAAGTTACTATTAGATGAAACCTTTTGCCAAAATAAACATGATATAAATTATTTAGAAAGTGTATTTCTGTCCTCATGACTGACCACGATTACAATCCTTCATTCATAGAGGCCGCTATTCAGAAATCCTGGAAAGAGGATGATGTGTATCGAGCTACCTCCTCTAGCAGTAAAGAAAAATTTTATTGCCTTTCTATGTTCCCTTATCCTTCTGGGAAATTGCATATGGGTCACGTTAGAAACTACACCATTGGAGATGTCATATCTCGCTTCAAGAGATTGCAAGGCTATAACGTTATGCAACCAATGGGGTGGGATGCCTTTGGCTTGCCTGCCGAAAATGCCGCGATTGAGAATAATGTTTCTCCTAAAAAATGGACCAAAGAAAACATAGATAGCATGAAAGTGCAGCTTGATGCCTTGGGATTAAGTTATGACTGGAGCAGAGAGCTGAATACATCAGCGCCGGATTATTTTCGCTGGGAGCAATGGTTTTTTATTCAGTTACTAGAAGCTGGTCTTGTTGAAAGAAAAGAAGCTGAAGTAAATTGGGATCCAATTGATCAGACCGTCTTGGCAAATGAGCAAGTCATTGATGGAAAAGGATGGCGCTCAGGCGCTGAAATAGAAAGAAAGAAAATTAATCAGTATTTCTTGAAGATTACAGAATACGCTGATGAACTTTTAGTCGGCCTCGAATCTCTTGAAGATTGGCCCACTCAGGTGAAACTAATGCAAAAAAATTGGATTGGAAAATCTAAGGGTTTAAGTTTTAGATTTTCAATTGATCAATTAGATGAAACTCTAGAAGTATTTACAACTCGTCCCGATACTATTTTTGGTGCCACATATTGCGCCATAGCTGCTGATCATCCGCTGGCTTTAGGGCTAATAAAAAGTCATCCTAGTATTAAACAGTTTATTGATGACAATAAAGGTGTAAACAAAACTGAGGCTGCAATAGCAAAACAAGAAAAAATTGGAATTGATACTGAGCTAAGAGCCATTCATCCAATAACTAATGAAGAAATTCCAATCTGGATTGCTAACTTTGTTTTAATGGAATACGGAACTGGTGCTGTTATGTGCGTACCAGGCCATGATCAAAGAGATTATGAATTTGCACAAAAATATAACTTACCCATAGTGCAGGTTGTGCAGACTGAATCTGGCGCAACAATTGAAGATCAGGCGATTGAAGAAAAAGGTATCTTGATAAATTCACTAGAGTATAACGGCCTCACATCTGAAGCTGCTTTTGAAAAAATTTCTGAAACTTTATCTATGTCTTGTGATGGTGAAGTAAAAACAAATTATCGATTGAGAGATTGGGGAATTTCTAGACAAAGATATTGGGGGTGCCCTATCCCTATGATTCACTGCAAAGATTGTGGCAATCTGCCTGTTCCTATAGAGGAATTGCCTGTAGAACTTCCAGAAATAGATGATATTACAACTAAAGGGCTAAGTTTAAGCGGGTTTACAGATTGGCAAAAAACATCCTGCCCTAAATGCTCTAAACCCGCCCTGAGAGAAACTGACACATTTGATACTTTTTTTGAAAGCTCATGGTATGCAGCAAGGTTTGCATCTCAGCCATCAGATAGCATGCTTGATTCTGAGGCAGATTACTGGCTCCCAGTTGATCATTACATTGGAGGAATTGAGCATGCAATATTACATTTGCTCTATGCAAGATTCTTTAATTTATTGCTAAGAGACCAAAAACTTATTCGGTCATCCGAGCCTTTTAAGAAACTTTTAACACAGGGCATGGTCCTATCAGATGCTTTTTATGCATTAGATTCAAATTCAAATCCTGAATGGGTCAACAAAGACCTTGTAACAGAAAAAGATGGTCAGCTATCTCTATCTGATGGCAGAGTCGTAAAAAAAGATGGCATGTCAAAAATGAGTAAATCTAAACTCAATGGTGTTGATCCCAATATAATGATTGAAAAGTATGGGGCAGATACCGTAAGGCTATACATGATGTTCACTTCTCCTCCCGAGCAATCACTGGAATGGTCGGATACAGCCATTGAAGGCTCCTATAGATTTTTAAGAAAAGTATGGAATTTAACTGATGGTAGATCAATCTTTACGCAACCCGAACCTTTATCCTTTAATGAGGCGGAATTAGCGCTTAGGCAAAAAAGCCATAAGACGTTAAAAAAAGTTACTCATGATTTCAGTCAAAGAAACTCATTCAACACAGCAATTGCAGGGGTTATGGAATTACTTAATGCAGTTCCAGAGTCATTCAAGCAAGATGCGGCAACAGTAAGTGAAAAATTTTGTCTTGATGAGGCTATTCAATTTACATTAAAAATGCTTTCTCCAATCACGCCACACATCTCTCTGTATCTTTGGAAGCAATTTTCTAACTCAGATGGCAAGGATTTTGAACTTTCTTGGCCAAAGGTAAATGAAGAGTTTTTAAAGCTAGAAAACTTTCAGTTGATCATTCAGGTTAATGGCAAAGTTAGAGGCAAAGAAAATATTTCTATTGATGAAACGGAAGAGTCCATTCAAGAAATAGCTATGCAGAATGAAAATGTTAACAAAAGTCTCGCCAACACATCAATAAAAAAGGTAATCTATATCAAAGAAAAACTTATTAACTTTGTGATTTAAATGAACTATATAACTCCTTTCGACGACTACCCAATTCATCAAGCCATAGAGCCTGTTACTGTGCCTGGCTCAACAGATAGAAATTTTTATGACAGATACTTTTTCAATGGGCTCGATCCAGAGAATGGGTATATTTTCGAAATTGGAATTGGGCTATACCCAAATAGACACGTTATTGATGCTCACTTCAGCATTTCTTATGAAGGCAAGCAGTATTCTTATCATGCAAGCCAGCGTCTAGATCAAAATAGAATGCCGATTAAAGTTGGTCCAATGAGCTTAACAATTGATGAGCCTATGAGTGAACTCACATTTTCTCTTAAAGATCCTGATAATAAACTAAATTGTAATCTCAAATTCTTAGCTAATTCTGTGGCACACCAAGAACCTCGATCACTCATGATGGAAGGGACCAGAACAATAATGAATACGGTTAGATTTACTCAGCTAGGTAAATGGACAGGTGAAATTTCAACCGAAGCAGGAACGATTAATCCCAAAGCAATTTATGGCACAAGAGATAGATCATGGGGAGTTAGACCGGTTGGCGAGCAGGAAGGCGGAGCTCCGGGGATGCTAAATCAGGAACCAGGAGTATATTGGTGCTGGGCTCCAATCCATTTTAAAAATTTCTGTACCCAGTTTGGAACGTTTGAAGATAGAGATGGTAATACCACTCAAATATCTGGTCATAAATTGCCGCTTTATGATGACATGTCTTCTGCACCATCTGAGATTGAGGTCGAGACCATTCATGCGCTGCATCACTCTGTAAATTGGAAAAAGGGGTCGCGCTGGGCGACTGGGGCAAAGATATCTGGCATGCTAAAAAATAAAGATAAATTTGATTTAGAGTTAGAAACAATTGGTCCAATATTCTTTTGTAAGGGAATAGGTTATCAGCACGATGAATGGAAGCATGGTGTCTGGAAAGGTGAAATTGCGACAGGCTATGAAGTTTGGGATTTAGCTGAAGTTGACCCAGGTGACTATACTTTTTTCCACACCCATCAAATCGTGAAAGCAAGACTAGGCTCAGAAGAAGGATTCGGAATGTTAGAAAATTTAGTGGTCGGAAGGCACGATCCATCTGGCTTTGAAGATTTCTTTGATGGCGCTAAGTAAGAATTTAAAAAATCTAATTATATTGCTAGCCGCCCTATTTAGTTCAGGGTGCCAGCATGAATTTATTGATACGAATATCATTCAATTAACTTCTATTAAATTTAATAGCAGTATCTCCAGTTCCTTTAAACAGCGATCAAAGAAATATTTTGCTTCAAGCGAAGTTACCAATTTAATGCAGGGCTCCTCTGTAACAATTCAAAAAATTGAATTCAAAAAGAGAAATTTTTATGGAGGCTCAAATGTTAGATTAAAAGAAATTGAAATTTTAGGAGAGCTACACTATGAATTTAATTTACCTGGCAAACGAAAAACTGGAATGATCTCTGCTATAGCTCAAATGCCTTCAAATGAAATTAACCCTCAGGCAGAAATTTCTGCACAAAAACAATTGAAAGATGAGTTAGAATTTTTATTATTAGAGAAACTCTCTCAGGAGTATTGGTTAATTGAAAGTTAATTGTCTCAATTTTTCTGACTCAAAGGATTCTCGCTTTTTATTTCTATATGGAAGTGAGTTAATTATAAAACAGAATATTGCAGATCAAATATTACAATCGCTCAAGGCTCAAGGTTTTAATGACAAGGTCTCATTGCATCAAGATGAGCTAGATCATGCAGAAGAAATCATTATGAGAAATCTCGGCGGTTCTTTATTCCAGGAAAAATTAATTCTTCATTTAAAGCATACCTCGGGAAAATTTCCAGAAAAAATTAAATTGATCCTAGAAAATCAACACCTTTATAACTCAGACAATCTGGCCTTAATCGTAGAGTCCAGCATCGAAAAAACACCTGCCAGCGGGAATTGGATTAAAAATATGGATGAAAAGGGTTTGATTGTGAGCTGCGGGAAGCTTAAGACTGCGGAAGAAAAACTCTGGCTTAAGAGGCAGTTAGAATTCTTGCCAAAATCCCTGCTTCCTATGTTTGGTGGATCTATTTTTCAAAATAATGAGGGTAATCTACTGGGACAAATGAATGAGGTGCGATTGCTGAAATTGCTTTTTAGTCCTGATCAAGACATAGATGAGACCGAGACAAATAATATAGTATTTCATTCTGGCCTCAGTGCTTTTGAACTAGAAGATGTAATTATTGATAGAAAATTTGAAAAAGTTTTACAGACTATCAAGTTTTTAAAAGAACATGATAGTCAAAATTCAGCACCATTGATTTGGATGATCGCTAAAATAATTAATTCATGCCTAGAATCTTCTCAAGCTACAAACAAAAAATCTGCTTTAATCAAAAGTGGAGTATGGTCATCAAAAATTAGTCAGTACTTAAGTCTCATCAAGCACAGTAAGGCATCAGAATTTATGCAATTGAGTGATCAGATGTTGCGATTGGACTTGATCAACAAGGGGATTATAAAATCTAATGTTTGGGAGCAAATAGAAAAAATTATATTGCAGCTAAAAGGTGTGACTGAACCGCAGCATTAAAAATCTTATTAATCTCTTCAAAATACTCATTGGCTTCTTCATAGATATATTCAGTTCCAATCAATTTATTTAAAGGAAGGAGTCCTTTGGTCGAACTACTGAGCCATATACATGGAGAGGAATCAAAGTCTCCAATATTGCATTTACCCTCCTCAACTTTAAAAGGACTGTCAGCCAAGGCATTAATCAGAATCTCTCTTGTGATTCCAGGTAGGATGTTTTCATTTAACGCCGATGTTCGAACAATACCTTCTGCATTAATGTAAAAAACATTGCTTGCGCCAGCCTCAGTTAAGTAATTATTCCTATGCATAACTACTTCCTTGCAACCTTGGCTTTTAGCCTGATTCATCAACAAAACATTGCCCAGCAGAGAAGTGGATTTAATGTTGCAATGAGCCCATCGATTATCAGCATACAACATGGCAGAAATCGGACTAGAGAAAAGATCAATCGACACAACATACCCAAAACGCTCAGCAATCATGTCATCCTGGTGCAAGTGAGATCTCAGCTCATCTATGCCTCTAGAAATCTGAAAGTATACATAACCATTCTTTGATTTTAATTCTAAAGCCAGTTTTTGAATTTCAGTTTGAACAATATCTATGTCAACGCTTATGCCAGACATTTCTAAGCTCAGTTTCAGCCTCTCTATGTGCATCTGAAAACACAAAGGGACTCCATCAAAATAGGGAATTACTTCATAGACACTATCTGAAAAAGTGTAAGCGCGCGAGAAAGGAGAAACCTTGATGTTTTCCAAGGAATCTAATTGACCTTGGTATATGGCAGAAATTTTATTCATCTCAGCCAAACGAGAATAGGGTGGTGATCCAATATACCAATCTAGACCAAAGCATTCCAAAAAATCCTTTAGCTTCGACAGTCTCTATAGCCACCAATGGTGCTGATAGGACAACACGATCATTGGATGTAAATTCAATGCTTCCAATCATCTGACCAATTTCAATAGGAGCTTGAAGATTATTGTTAAATTGATAGTTCGCTTTAATATTTTTAAATTCAGATCTTGGAAGTGTTAAATAAATATCTTTTGTAGATCCCAGGGCAACCTCATCAGTTTTTCCGCCCCAGACTTTTGCGGTTGTAACTTTTATCTCCTGGGAGACTAACTTCTGTGTCGCATAGAATCTAAAACCATACTCTAAAAGCCTCTGTGACGCTGTAAGTCTTTCATTTTCAGACTCACTGCCGGCAACGACCGCTATCAGACGCATATCGTTTCGCTGCGCAGAAGAGATTAAACAAAATCCAGCTGAATCGGTATGACCAGTTTTTACACCATCAACACTGTCGTCTCTCCACAAAAGTTTGTTTCTATTTAATTGACGTATCCCACTAAATGTAAATTCCTTCTCATTGTAAGTAGCATAATGGTCAGGAAAGTTATTAATTAGGGCTTGAGTTAATTTCGCCAAGTCTTTTGCTGAGGAAAAGTGATTGGGATCACTAAACCCTGTGGAATTTTGAAACAACGAATTAGTTAATCCCATTTCTGATGCATAGGCATTCATAAAATCTACGAAACCTTCTTCTGAGCCTGCCACATATTCAGCCATTGCAATGGTTGCATCATTCCCAGACTGAATAATAATTCCTGACAAGAGATCTTTAACTGAAACTCTTTTACCTGCTTCAATGAACATTTTAGAGCCGCCTGTCTTCCAGGCTTTTTCACTAATCAATACTTTGTCATCAAGGCTGATAGAGCCATTGGCAATTTGATCTGCTATGACATATCCACTCATAACTTTTGTCATGCTAGCTGGTGCGATTTGATTGTCAGAATCATATTCTGCAATTACTGTGTTCGTACTTGCTTCTATTAAAATATAGCTGGTTAAATTAAGCTTTGGAGCCGGTGGAACCAAAGATTGCGCTGATAAATCCATGCAAAATGGAACAATTAGTAAAAAGTATATTAATTTTTTCATAAATATTTTGCTCAGAATTCTAAGGATAAATCATACACGGCTTTTGCATAAAAATGGCTGCGATTATATTTGGTGATCGCAATAAAATTGTCATCGCCTATAAAATAAATATCTTTTTCCTTGCGCAAGAGAATTTCTTGACCAGCTTGAATTAAGTTTTGGTCTTTAATATTATTTAAAACCATTAGCTCTTTAAGCATAAGATCATTATTTAACGCTATCCCCAGCAGAGAGTCTCCCTCTTGAACCATGTATTTATAGGTATCTCCTTCTGTGTACATCAAGGGTATAAATTTATCTGAGCTATCATTGTGGCTGTAAAGCTTGTTAACGTTATTAAGGTGAACTGCCTGAACAATGCTGCCATCCCTTTTCCATCCATGTATTTTTAAGTAGTTTGCAATACTGGCAACAGCATCAGGAACTGAATTAAAGAGATCGCTATATCCATCCCCATCATAATCAACAGCATAAGCTCGATAACTTGAAGAAATAAATTGTCCATACCCCATGGCACCAGCATAGGAACCCTGAATTGAATATATATCTAAGTTATTTTCCCTGGTGAGCTGGAAGAAATGAATTAATTCACTTTTAAAAAACTTTGATCTTCTTGGAAAATCAAAGCCCAGTGTTGCCAAGCTATCCAAGACTTTGTAACTGCCTTTGATCTTGCCGTATCTTGTCTCTACACCCAAGATCGATGCAATAATTTCTCTTGGAACTCCAAACTCGTCCTCAACTCTATTAAATAGATCATTGTTTTCAGCAAGAAAGAGTTTTCCATTTGCAATTCTTTTTTCTTCCAAGAATAGTTTTTTATACCTATCCCACGTCCATGTAAATTCTGCAGGAGATGACATTGAATCAAGAATCTTATTCTGTTTTTGTGCTTTCTCAAGAACTTTAATTACATAGCTTCTTTCAAAATCATGGTCATTTACCAATGAATCAATTAAGTCATTAGCCTCAGGATGGTTCGAGTAGTCAGCAAAACTAAGATTTGCTAAAAGAATTAATATAGATAAAGAATATTTCATTGAGGTAAAAATTTTTTATGCGTTCCCATTGAGGTAATTATGCCAAAAGCAAAAAATAATGATATCAGTGAAGATCCCCCTCTGCTGATGAAGGGTAACGGCATTCCTACAACAGGAAGAAGTCCAACTACCATACATAGATTAATAATTAGATTGGCTGCAAAGGTTAGGGTTAGACCTCCAATGACAAGCCTGCAAAACCTATCCCTGGCATTGAGAGCAAGATAGAGACATCTCATTAATACAAAAAAATAAATACTCAGCAATATTACTACACCAAAGAATCCAAATTCTTCACCAATCACAGAAAAAATAAAATCAGTTTTTGTTTCAGGTAAGAAATTTAATTGAGTTTGAGATCCTTCTCCAAAACCTTTGCCAAAAATTCCTCCGGATCCAATAGCAATTTTTGACTGAATGATATTCCAGCCTGCTCCAAATGGATCGGATTCAGGATTAAATAAAGTGGCAATTCTTTGTTGCTGAAAAGGTTGCAATAAAAAATTCCAAATCAATGGAGAGCAAATAATTAAAGCAATAAACGCTCCTCCCATAAAAGACCAACTTAATCCTGATAAGAATAAAACAAATAAACCTGATAGCCCCACAATTAATCCCGTTCCAAGGTCAGGCTGCCGCGCAACAAGTATGAAAGCTATAAAAATAACTGCCAATGAAATGACAATCTCCCTTGATTGAATGGGTAGTCTTTTATCAAAGAGAAAGTTTGCTAAGAATATAGGCAAAGCCAACTTAAGTAGCTCAGAAGATTGAAAGGAAAAAGGCCCAAGTCTTACCCATCGCTGAGCTCCATTAATTTCTGGGCCAATTAAAAATGTTATGCCAAGCAGCAGGACAGAAAATATTATAAATACTAGAGATGTTCTGCGAAACACATCAGGGTCTGCCTGGCTGACTGAAAGCATTATTGCAAATCCAAGAAAAACATAAACTGATTGCTTTAAAACAATCGAAGTGTCTGCATTAGAGGCTGAATATAAAAAAAATAATCCAAGCGCAGAGAGAGCAAAAAGACTAAAGAATAAATAAGGATCAAAATAAATTTTTGCTGACCTGTTACTCATTTAGCAAGCTCTTTAATACTTCTATGGCAACTGGGCCTGCAACAGCACCCCCGCTTTCACCATTCTCGATAACAACTGATACTGCATATTGTGGATTAGGCATTGGTCCAAAAGCAATGATAATAGAGTGATCTCTGAGCAATTCTTTATCTCTCACCTCTAAATATGCTTCCTTACTATCAAGGCTTACTAGCTCTGCTGTGCCTGATTTTCCAGCAACCTGAAAATCTTTTAAATTTCTAATACTGCGGGCAGTTCCGAAATCACTCTCGATGACTGCAGTTAAGGCATCATGCATCTTTACCCAGTCTTGCTTGGATAGACTAATCTCTTGGCTCTTATTGCCATCTAGACTTTGATTCTCAACTTTAACCAATGCTGGTGCAGGCAAATTGCCCTTGTTAGCTAAGATAGAAATATAATTTGCTAATTGCATAGGAGTCGCAACTAAATACCCTTGGCCCACTCCAATGTTCACTGTATCCCCAGTAAACCATGGAACATTAAAATTCTTATATTTCCACTCTGGCGAAGGAACAAATACTGAATCCTCTTCATAGCAATCCCTGCATACCGAACTGCCAAATCCCAATGATGAGAAGTAAGAAGCCAAATCCTTCATATCTGATTGATAGGCAAGCTTAAAAAAATATGTATTAGAGCTAACCATTAATGCTTTTTTTAGATTAACGTTATTATGCCCACCCTTCTTCCAGCCACGATAAATCCTTCCATTTTCAGGTAATGTAAAAAAACCGGGATCATCAATCTCTTCTCTCCAATTAATTAATTGATTGGTTAGCCCAAACATTCCAATTGCTGGCTTGATGGTAGAGGCCGGTGGATATCGACCCTGCAATGCTCGATTAAAAAATGGTTTGTTAGGGTCTTTGATTAAATCTTGAAATTCATCTACAGACATTCCATTAGAAAGCTTATTCACAGAATAAGTAGGAGCGCTATATAAAACGTTAATTCCTCCAGACTTTAAATCAATTGCTACTACTGCCCCTTTTCTATCTCCCAAAGCATTTGCTGCACTGATCTGAGCCTTGATATCTAGATGAGTATGCAAATCTAATCCTTTTTCAGGAGGGTAATATTCTAAGGTTTTTACTAATCTGCCTCGCGAGTTGATTTCATATACTCTTGTTCCATGAGTTCCCGAGAGATGCTGATTATAAGTTTCCTCTAGCCCTGTTTTTCCTTGAATAAGTCCGTTGGCATAAGTTAATTCAGCATCTACCCAATGACTTCGTGGGATTTCCATGGATAAGTCATACTGATTATTTGATCTGGATGTATAGCCAAGCACGTGAGCAAAAACTTGAGGATAATCGCTTATGCGCCTATGGCGCTTGCCTATAAATGCATTTGTAAAGTTAAAGCTGCGAACATTAAATCGCGCAATTTCTTCTGGGCTTAAATTTTTTTTTAAAACCAGCTCCTTGTTCACAAAAGCTTTTTCTTTAAATTTTTTTAGGTACTGAACCTCTTCGACCTCTGAGAGATAAATAACTGGTTTAATAAGCTCAAGAAATAATTCAGGTTGTGTGATTAAATCTGGTTGCGTTATTAGGTCAAAGGTAGGCTCATTTCGAACTATTGGATGGCCTTTTCTATCAAGAATTTCGCCTCTTAGGGGTTGAATGGGAATCGCATAATTCTTATTGTTAAGTGCTGCAAGCTCATAACTGGTATAGCTAGAAACCTGCAAAGAAAAAACCTGAAATAATACTGCTAAAAAACTTACCCCAACTAAGGCGAAAAGGAAGATAGCTCTGGATGAAAAATTATTTTTCTCAATCTGTCGCTCTTCAAATATCATTACTTATGATAAGGGTGGTTACGATTTATTGCACTGGCTCTGTATATTTGCTCCATCAACAAAATTTTAAATAGTCTATGAGGAAAGGTTAAGTGAGAAGCCGACAAACTTAAATCTGCTTGTGCTAATAGCTCTTCAGATATGCCATAAGACCCTCCAATAATCATATTAATATTCTCCGAAAGATCTATTTTTTCTTGAAAGAGTTTTGCCAATGATTCGCTAGAAATTAAAGTTCCTTTTCTATCCCATAGAATTTTAAAGGCACCCTGCTCTAAGTGCTTAAGGAGTTCAGATGATTCATTGCGAATGGTGTCTTCTCTAGACATTGCCTTTGAAGCAGGAGGTTTAACTTCAACGAAAGATAACTTGAGGTTATTTGGTATCTGTTTTAAATAAAAATCTAAGGCTTTTTTTTCCCAGTCAGCTGGTTTATGGGACACACTGATAATCTTACATTTCATTAAGCTGAGATTAGTGTTGCTTCACCCCATAAGCTTTCTAAATCATAAAACTCTCTAGCTTCTTGCTGCATTACATTGATGACAATATCACCACAATCTATCAAAACCCACTCAGAATCTTCTTGGCCTTCCACCCCAATAACATGAAGCTTATTAAGCTTTACTTCCTCAATAATCTTATTCGAGATAGCTTTTGCATTTCTAGAAGATGAGGCTGTGGCAATAATAAACCAATCTGCAAAGTTGGAGATATCCCTAATATCCAGAGATAAAATATCCTTCGCCTTCATGTCATCAAGAGCGTCGAGACAAATCGATTTTAATTCAGGTAATTTCATAAAATAGTGCTATTAGCAGGTAATTAGGATTTGTTAAAGAAACTTGTAATTTCTTATTCTAATAAGCCTTCAGAATATCGAACTTAGGCTAATAAATCTATTATTAATTAAAAAGAAGGTTTTGCATTATTTCTGTAAGTCTTTGTTTAAGATATATAAATGGATTATTTAAACTTTATGACTGAATGGCTGGCGAGCTATTCATCAATATTAATTGGCATAGGGGGTTTATCCATATTAATTTTGATAGTCAGTATTATTGGATTGGGTTGGTTTATATCGCAGATTCCTGAAGACTATTTTATTCATGAAAAAAGGCAAGCTGATAACTGGGATAAATATTCATCTGAGACAAGGGTGGTGATAATAATTGTAAAGAATGTTATTGGAATCCTGATGCTGATTAGTGGATTGTTGCTTCTGATTCTTCCTGGGCAAGGCATACTTACAATGATCATTGGCATATTGCTAATTGATTATCCTGGTAAGTTTAAATTAGAACAAAAAATTATATCCATCCCCTCTGTTTTTAGAGGTCTAAATTGGTTTAGAGCAAAGTCAAAAAAATCATATCTACAACATCCTTTCAAAAAATATTAAAAATCCAAGCTGTAACATTTACTTTATTTGCTGATAAGATTGTTGCAACAACAAAGCACGCCAGAGAAAAATATGACAATCAAAAATACTAAATGGGTTTTAAAGAATAGGCCGGAAGGCTTAGTAAAAGATTCAGATTTTGAATTAGTCACTGAAATAATGCCAGAGATTCAAGAAGATGAAATCTTAATAGAGAACCTATTTCTATCCTTCGACCCAACACAAAGAACATGGTTAAATGATATGCCAGGGTACCTCCCACCCGTTCAAATAGGTGAAGTAGTTAGGTCCGGTGGCATGGGCAGAGTTCTTGAATCAAATAATCCAGAATACAAGGTCGGTGACCTAGCTTTTGGATTTGTGGGTTGGCAAAGTCACTGCATTACAAAGCCTACAGGCGATGAAAGATTCAGAGTCATTCCTGATATTTTACCAATTCCTACCATGCTGAATGTAATGGGTACTACTGGAATTACTGCATATTATGGGCTAATTGAGCTGGGCAATCCTCAGCCAGGAGAAACTGTCTTAGTATCTGGTGCCGCAGGGGCGACTGGATCAGTTGCCGTTCAGATTGCTAAATTTAAAGGTTGTCATGTTATAGGAATTGCTGGGGGAGAAGAAAAGTGTGCTTGGTTAAAAGAGCTTGGGGTGGATGATGTCATAGACTATAAAAATTCTAATGTTGCAGAAGAGCTACCTAAATTAGCAAAAAATGGTATCGATATTTACTTTGATAATGTCGGTGGAGATATTCTTGAAACTGTATTATTTTGCATTAATATCAATGCAAGAATTCTGTTATGTGGCGGGATATCCTCCGGATATGATGCTAATCGATTGCCGGCTGGACCAAGAAACCTATTCTCTCTAATTATTAAAAGGGCAACTATGCAAGGATTTCTGGTGCTTGATTATATTCCTCAATCACAAAAGGCATTGGACGAAATTGCTACTTGGGTCATGGAAGGAAAACTGAAGCACAGGGAGGATGTTCAAGAAGGAATTGAAAACTGCCCTCAAACACTTAACAGGCTTTTTACTGGTGAGAATAAGGGCAAGCAGCTGCTAAAAATCTAAGTAGAGTTTTCTGAGATCTGGTTAACGAATTTAGCCAAGATATTCATCCTCTGCGTTGCATCAAATGCCTCGAGAACATTTTGTTTTTGCTCTGCTGACAAGGGAATCAAACCAGCTAAATGATAACTGACAGACTCTGCAGACAATAAATCAATGTCCAATGGCAAAGATTTTACTGATGGATGCTCTTTAAGCTGACTTAAAACATTCAAAAGATCAGGAAATTGAGCTAATACAGCCTGATCATCAACAGCTGGCTCAGAAATAGGAGCGATCGCAGCGAAATGCAACCCTGTTTCAGTTTGCTCAACAGATTTAATGGAAACCTTCTGGGACCCCTTTACAGTTATTCCCAACAATCCATTTGGGAGTTGATTGAAATCAATAATCTCAACGAAAGTGCCTTGCGACATAAAACTTTCTCCAGAATCATTGTTATTGCTTAGAGTAATCACAAAACCTGAGCTAGAGCTCATGCAATCTTTCACCATGGACAGGTACCTTGGTTCAAAAATTTGTAATGACTGAATAGTGCCTGGAAGGACAACTATTCCAATGGGGAAAACTGGAAAATTATTTTTTTTTGATGAGTTCAATGAGGGGTTCCGATATTTTTTTACTGTCTTTATTGCTCATTATGAGGATAACATCAAAGCCATCTAGAGTATCTTTTAAATTATTCAGCAAAGCATTTACAGAGGTAAATTCATGACCTTCCCCTTCTGAGCCTGAAAGGTTGAGCCAAAAAGTCCCATCCAGAGAGTTTGCGCTTTTATGTAAATTAGTCCCATGGAAGCCGCCTGACATAGTATTAGAACCTAGCTCTATAATACCTAGAATATTTCCATCAAAATGGTCTTGAGCAGCAGCTATAGTAGATTCTATGGCTGTTGGATGATGGGCAAAGTCATCAATAATCGTAATGTTGCTATCTTCATATATCTTTTCAAATCTTCGCTTGACGCCTTGAAAATTTTGCAACGCGGCAAAAGAATCTTTAGGGTGGACTCCATTTAAGAAAGCTGCATAGATTGCCATAAGAGCATTTTGATAATTGTGAATGCCATAAAATGGAAGAGACTCTAATTTAAATGTCTCCTCTTTAAAATTCAGGATTTTATTTGTTAGATCCAGATCTATAGTCTCTTTAGTTCCGATCTGATGAGTGTTAGACCAACAGCCCATTTCCAATAGTTCCGAAATGTTATCTCCATCAGCATGAATTAAAATATTGCCTTCTCCGGGAACGGTTCTCACAGCATGATGAAATTGTTTCAAGATGTCTGATAAATCAGAAAATATGTCTGCATGATCAAATTCAATATTGTTGATAATAAAAGTATCAGGATGATAATGAATAAATTTTGAGCGCTTATCAAAAAAAGCTGAGTCATATTCATCAGCCTCAATCACAAAAAGATTAGTGCTTCCAAGGCGTGCTGATAATTCAAGAGACTGACTTACCCCTCCGACCAAATAGCCAATATCCATATCTTGATGCTGAAAAATTTCACACAGCATGAATGCAGTAGAAGTTTTGCCGTGAGTTCCAGCAACCGCAATGACCGTTTTATCTTTAATCATTTCTCCCAACATCTGAGGGCCTGAGGTAAAGGGAAGTTTTGCATTTAAGATGTGCTCAACGCTAGAGTTGCCTCTGCTTAAAGCATTGCCAATAACAAATAGATCGGCATCTGGTAGATTGACTGTATCATAGCCCTGAATCATCTCCACTCCCAAAGCCTCTAATTGAACAGACATCGGAGGGTAAAACTGATGATCCGATCCCGATACCTGATGTCCTTTTTCTACAAGAATTTGCGCCAAGCCACCCATGAAGGTTCCGCAAATTCCAAGGATGTGAATTTTCATATTTAAATATTTTTAGCTAACATTTGTTACCATAGACCAAATTAATTAATTTATAAACTAATGAAAAAAAATGCTTTTTATGCTCAATCAGGAGGAGTGACGTCTGTTATTAATGCCTCTGCAAGTGCCGTGATACTTGAAGCAAAAAAATATCCTCAAATTGGTAAAGTATTTGCTGGAAAAAATGGAATCCTTGGAGCGCTAAGAGAAGAATTAATTGATACCTCCAAAGAATCAAAAAAATTTATTGAAGATCTTCAATTCCGTCCAGGTGGAGTGTTTGGTTCATGCAGGTATAAGTTAAAAGGCATTGATGAAAGCTTGAATGAGTACCTGAGACTAATAGAGGTTTTTAAAGCTCATAACATCGGTTATTTTTTTTATAATGGTGGAAATGACTCAGCTGATACTGCGCTCAAAATATCTCAAATTAGTAAGAAACTTAACTATCCTTTGCAGTGCATTGCTATACCTAAAACTGTTGATAACGATTTGGCTGTAACAGACTGCTGCCCTGGATTTGGCTCGGTTGCTAAGTACGTTGTAACTTCCACCATTGAGGCGGCATTGGATGTTGAGTCTATGTGCGAAACCTCAACTAAAGTTTTTGTTTTAGAGGTGATGGGTAGGCATGCTGGGTGGATAGCAGGCTCAAGTGTATTGGCTCAAGACAGTCATCCTGGCGCACCGCATATTATTTTATTGCCTGAAGTCACTTTTAATCAGCAAAAATTTCTTGCGAAGGTTAAGAAAACTGTCAAAGAGAATGGTTTTTGTGTCGTGGTTGCATCTGAGGGAATCAAAGATGCCAAGGGAAAATTTTTAGCAGAATCTAATTCAAAAGACGCATTTGGTCACAGTCAGCTTGGTGGAGTAGCGCCAAGGCTTGCCGGACTAATCAATCAAAAATTAAAGATTAAAAATCATTGGGCTGTTGCAGATTACCTGCAGCGCAGTGCTAGCCATCTATCGTCAGGAGTTGATAGAAAACAAGCTTTTGAAGTGGGCAAAAAAGCTGTTCAGTATGCAGTGGAGGGAATGAATGGCGTAATGCCAATAATCAAAAGAACAAGCAATACACCATACAGATGGCAGGTTGTATCAGAGCGCTTGAATAAAATTGCAAATGTTGAGAAAAAACTTCCAGCCAGCTTTATTAGCAAGGATGGTTTTGGCTTAACAAATAAAGCCAAAGCATATTTTCAACCTTTAATTGAGGGCGAAGTTCAAAGTAGAAAGAAAGTGATCTATGAATCTGGAAAAATGCAAATGGTTGCTAAGAAATTAAGAGCCTGGCCCTAGAGCATTAAGCTTTCCTATAATTTTTTTTAACTCCTGTTGAAGCTCTAATTTATCGTCTTCGTTTAAGAAAGATGCAAAAGAAACTGCTTTGCCTTTTGAGCGAAAAGAAAAATGCTTATTTTCTCGCTCATCTAAGTCAATGTTCAGAACAGTAAAGCTCCGAAACTCCTCCCATGAAAATTCTTTAATTAGACGACCTCTTTCTAATTTAATTCTTTCGTTGGTTAAGAAAATTAGCTCTCTTTGCTGGCTCCAGCGGAAACTTAGATAGAAGCAAATAAGAACAATAGCCACTTCAAGACCAGCAAAGGGAAGAATGAGAACGGCTCCCATAAAAAAGAAAAAAACACCGATAAACAAACATACAAAAGAGAGGCTGCCTAAAAAAATTATCCTTGCCCTTCCTTCCAAAGAACTATTTGGAGTAATCTCAATTAAAAAATTATTTTCTATGGTTTCTTGAATCTTAATCATATTACAATAGGTTCTATGGCAGCTCGTAAAGATTTTAACCGATATATGATGCCGGTATACAAACCTGCAGAATTTATTCCATTAAAAGCGAAAGGATCAATCGTTTGGGATAAAAAAAATAAAAAGTATATAGATTTTGCTTCTGGAATAGCTGTTACTAGCTTGGGTCACTGTCATCCTGAATTAAACAAGGCTTTAGCCGATCAATCAAAGAAGATTTGGCATTTATCGAATCTTTTAACAAATGAGCCCGCCCTTAGGCTGGCAAAGATTTTTTGTAAACACACTTTTGCTGAAAAGGTATTTTTTTCTAATTCTGGCGCTGAGGCAGTGGAAGCTGCTATCAAAACAGCTCGTAAATATGCTTACGTAAATATAAATAAGAAAAAGAATGAAATCGTTGCATTTTCTGACGCTTTTCATGGCAGAACTATGATGGCTATTGCTCTTAATGGATCTGACAGATTCATTGAAGGGTATGGACCAATGCCTGCTGGAATAAAGCATCATCAGTTTAATGAGCTAAAAAATCTAGAAAAAACAATCAATAAAAATACTGCTGCGGTTGTAATTGAATTAGTGCAAGGGGAAGCAGGAATTATCAAAGCTCAAAAGGCTTTTGTGCAAAAAATTAAAAAGTTATGCAAGCAACATCAGGCTTTGATTATTGTCGATGAAGTGCAATCAGGTGCTGGGCGAACCGGAACACTTTTTGCCTACGAGCAGTTTGGCATTAAACCCGACATTATGTGCTGCGCTAAAGGAATCGGAGGCGGAATACCTATAGGTGCGGTGTTAACTTCAACGAAAATTGCTGAATGTATGCAGTTAGGCTCTCATGGCTCTACTTTTGGAGGAAACCCACTTGCATGTGCGGTCGCTGAAAAAGTAATGACTCTGTTAACGAAAAAAACATTGCTGAATGGAGTGAAGAAAAAAGAAAAGTTGTTTGTTTCAGGTTTAAAGGAAATTAATAAAGAATTTAACTGTTTTGAAGAAATAAGAAGTTCCGGTCTTTGGCTTGGCTGTAAATTAAACGTCAAGGAAAACTTTAATTTGGATACCATCATGAAGGGTTGTTACGCAGAAGGCCTGATGATTTTAAAGGCCAACAACAATACTATTCGTATCGCTCCAAGTTTAATCATTGAAGACAGGTTAATTCTAAAAGGCCTCAAAATACTAAGATCAGTTATTCAGGGGCAGCTTCGTCCTCAGTAGTAATTTCTAGCACTTGATCAACTTTTCTATAACCCTGAGGTAACATCATCCCCCTTTTTGCTCGAGTGGAAATATAATTCTCTAAATCCTTGAGTTTGAGAGACATAAAGCGTTTGCCGCTGTGAATCTGGAGTGTACTTGAATCAGACAACAGGCAAATAAAATTCATTGATTCTTCGCCAGCCAATAATTTTGGTTTTGGAATATTTATAATTTTATTTCCCTTCCCTTTTGGTAGTACCGGAAGCTCAGCTATATCAAAAATTAACATCCGACCAATTGAAGAAATTGCAACGACATGACGATGCGAATCTTCAAGTGGCAAGGGAGGCAATAACTCTGCCTTCTCTGGCAATTTCATAAATGCTTTACCTTTCTTTTGATTGGAGAGTGCGTTTGATAATTCACTTACAAATCCATAGCCAGCAGAATTAGCAATTAATAGTTTAGAGGATTCTGTTCCAATCGCGGTACCCATAAAAGTTACGCCAGATTCAGAAGAAACTCTTCCAGTTAATGGCTCTCCCATGCCTCTAGCAGATGGAAGTGAGTGAGCAGCAAGAGAAAATGATTTACCGCCTGAATCAAAAAAAATAGCTGATTGATTATTTCTTCCTTTCGCAAAATGCTGCAAACTATCATCGCCGCGGAAAGTTAAAGTACTAGGATCTAAGTCATGACCTTTTGCAGATCTTATCCAGCCACCTTTAGACAAGACTATTGTGACAGCTTCTGAAGTTACCATTTCTTCTTCTGAAAATGCTTTTGCTTCAGACAGTGATTCAATTGGAGAATTTCTGTTATCACCAAAATTATCTTTAATTTCTTTTAGCTCTGTCTTGATATAAGTTTTAAGCCTAGCCTTTGATTTAATAATTTTCTCTAACTCTGCTCTCTCCAATTCTAGATGCCCCTTCTCTTCTTCAAGCTTTATTTGCTCAAGCTTAGCTAACTGTCGAAGCCTAATCTCTAGAATTGCATTGGTTTGAATTTCTGATATTTTGAAGGCTTTCATCAGCTCTTTCTTAGGCTCATCACTATTTCTGATGATATGTATAACTTTATCAAGGTCAAGATAAACAATCAGCAATCCTTCAAGGATATGAATACGATCATCAACCTGATCTAGGCGATGCTCTAATTTACGTAAAACAGTTTGCTGTCTAAATGTTAACCATTCATATATGAGGTCGTTCAAAGCAAAGACTCTTGGGGAACCCTTCAGGCTAATAAGATTTATATTAGCTCGATAGTTTTTTTGAAGGTCAGTGGTTGCATAAAGATGATTCATAACTTCACCTGCATCCACTCTGTTAGATTTTAAGGTAATTACCAGTCGCACCGGTTCTTTGTGGTCGCCTTCATCTCTTAGATCAACCACCATAGGTATTTTTTTCTTTTGCATTTGATCTGCAATTTGCTCAAGAATTTTTGAACCAGATGCCTGGTGCGGCAAAGCATTTATGATTATATCATTTCCCTCTGTGAGCCATTGCGCTCTAATTTTGAAACCGCCCTTGCCTGTTTCATACATTTCTAGCAGCTCCTCTTGTGAGGCAATAAGCGGAGCATTATTGCTGAAATCTGGACCCTTGATGAACTTCATCAAATCTTTGGTGCTGGCCTTGGGATTATCTAGCATGTAGATGCATGCATCCAAGACTTCTTGAATATTATGAGAGGGAATATCAGTAGCCATACCTACAGCAATACCAGTGGTTCCATTCAGTAATATACTCGGGATCTTTGCAGGCAAAATGATTGGCTCAAGCAAAGAGCCATCAAAGTTAGGCTGCCAGTCTACTGTTCCTAGTTTAAGCTCTGATAACAGCAGATCTGCAAATCCAGTGAGTTTAGATTCGGTGTATCTCATTGCAGCAAATGACTTGGGATCGTCTTGCGTCCCCCAGTTACCCTGGCCATCTACAAGAGGATATCTAAAAGAGAAATTCTGCGCCATCAGGACCATGGCTTCATATGCGGCACTGTCTCCATGCGGATGGAACTTACCAATCACATCTCCTACAGTTCTAGCAGATTTCTTATATTTAGATCCAGCATTTAAGCCCAGTTCGCTCATGGCATAAAGGATTCTCCTCTGAACTGGCTTCATACCATCACCTACATGCGGCAAAGCCCTGTCCAAGATGACATACATTGCATAATTTAAATATGACTCTTCTGCGTATTCTTTAAGACTTATTGAGGTGATATTTTTATTGGTTTCCATAATTAAACTGAGACAATTTTTCCTCTTTTTTCAAGCCACTCCTTTCGAGCGCTCGCATTCTTTTTTGATAGCAGTAAATCCATCATGCTATTTACATTATCAGATGCTGTAACTGTTAACTGCACAAGCCGTCTTGTTTTTGGATCCATGACTGTTTCCCTTAGCTGTGATGGGTTCATCTCACCCAAACCTTTGAATCGCTGAATATCAATTTTTGGTTTTCCTGGTTTTGATTTTAGCTTTTTAACAATTGAATCTTTTTCTTCTTCATCAAGCGCATAAAATACTTCTTTAGCACAGTCAATTCGAAATAGTGGAGGCATGGCGACATAAATATGACCTGCAAGCACCAATGGCTTGTAATGCCTTAAAAAAAGAGCACAAAGCAAGGTAGCGATGTGCAGACCATCAGAGTCAGCATCAGCTAAAATGCAAACTTTTCCATATCTTAATGAAGAGATATCAGGACTGCCGGGATTAACTCCTATTGCAGTTGATATATCTTTAATTTCAATGGATTTAATAATTTCAGTGCTCTCAAGATCCCAGGTATTAAGAATTTTTCCTCTCAAGGGCATAATTGCCTGAAATTTTCTCTCTCTAGATTGCTTTGCAGATCCTCCAGCAGAATCTCCTTCCACAAAAAATAATTCTGTCTCATCAAGGTTTGTGCTGTTGCAGTCAGATAATTTACCCGGTAATGCTGGGCCCTGAAAAGTCTTTTTCCTGTCAACAACTTTTGTTTCTCTTGTCCGAGCTTGCGCAGAAGCAATCGCCAATTCTGCTAGCTTCTCCCCTTCTTCTGTATGCTGATTAAACCAAATACTAAGAACATCTTTAGTTGTGGAACTTACAAAACCTTGATGATCTTTAGAGTCAAGTCTCTCTTTGGTTTGTCCAGCAAATTGTGGATTGGTTAGCTTAGATGAAATAATAAAAGTACTGTGCTGAATAACATCATCAGCAGTAATTTTTAATCCCTTGGGAATTAAATTCCTAAACTCACAGAACTCCTTCACTGCATCCAATAACCCAGCCTTAAAACCATTTAAGTGGGAGCCTCCTTGAGCAGTCGGAATTAAATTCACATATGATTCGCTCATCAAGTTTTTAGCGGGTTGAGTAGACCAGTTCAAAACAAAATCAAGGGCATTATCTTTTGCTAGTTTGCTGCAAGATATTGATTCTTCTAACAGCAAATCGATGTCTTTAGAAGATTCAGATAGATAAGAAATTAATCCATTCTCATAAGTCCAAGAAATTTTTTCTTGTTTTTTTTCATCGGCATATTGAATGGTTAGACCGGGGCATAGAACTGCCTTAGCTTTTAACAGATGCTTAAGGCTGTCTGTATTAACAGTTACAGTTTCAAAGTATTGTGGATCCGGTTGAAAGTTTATGGTCGTTCCAGAATTTCTGGCTCCAACCTCTCCAACCTCAGTGAGCTCAGATTTTTTATTGCCGCCTTCAAAAACCATTTCAAATTGCTTTCCAGAACGTTTAATTTCTACTAATAATTTTTGAGATAAAGCATTTACTACTGAAACTCCAACACCATGCAAGCCTCCAGAAAAATTGTAGTCTTCACCGGAAAACTTGGCACCAGCATGAAGTTTGCACATGATCAGTTCAACGCCAGATACTTTATGTTCTGGATGAATGTCAGTTGGCATTCCGCGACCATCATCGCTCACCGATATAATGCCATCCTTAACCAAAGTGACCTTGATGCTTGAGCAATGCCCTGCTAACGCTTCGTCTATAGAATTATCAACTACCTCTTGAATAAGATGATTTGGAGATGTTGTGTCTGTGTACATGCCCGGTCTTTTTCGAACCGGATCGAGGCCAGATAGAACCTCTATCGATTGGGAGTCGTAATCTTTTGCCAATTAACTTTCCTTTAAATGTTTCGCTAAAGCTTGATGAACTTTTACGTCATATTCTACTCTAACTAAATACAAACAAATGTATTAATTTAGGAGATTTTTTAGCAATGTATTAAAATACTCCGATTGACATAGCTACCCCTAAAGAGGTTTAATGTTAACACTGTAAACATTCAGATATATTATGAAATCAAAATTTTTAATTGCACTTACTGCTTTTTTTAGCATCTCTTCATCGGCTGATAGCCTATTGGATATTTACAATGATGCCCTAGAGAATGATCCTCAATTCAAGTCTGCAGAATATTCTTATTTATCTGGAAAAGAAATTAAAGTGCAAGGGCGAGCAAGTCTTTTGCCAAGCATTACCCTGAATGCTCAGACTAATTGGAATGAATATTATCAAAATGGAAACCTTCAAAATCAGTACAATAACTTCAATACCTCTGCTCGACTAACGCAGCCACTACTGAGGCTAGATAGCTGGTTTAAGTATCGCCAATCTAAATTTTTGACAGATGCCGCTGAAGCAGATTTTGCATACTCTCAACAGGCATTAATTGTTAGAACTGCTGAGCTCTATTTCAATGTCCTAAGAGCTATCGATAACCTAAATGCAGCGCGATCAGAAGAGAAAGCAATAAAGAAGCAATTAGATCAAACCAGCCAACGCTATGAAGTAGGTCTTTCTGCAATTACTGAAGTTCAAGAAGCCCAATTAGCATTTGATCTGAGCATGGCTACAAGAATTAGAATTGAAGGGACTGTATTCACAGCTCAAGAGGCACTAAATGCGCTTGTTGGAAAAGAGATTTTATCGCTTGATGGTCTAGTGAATGATCTTAGTGTTACAAATCCAGTGCCGGCATCTAAAGAGGAATGGGCAAGAAAAGCAGTTGAAAATAACTTTAGGCTTAAAGCTGCTAACTTAAGAAAATATGCATCAAAAAATAATGCTCGTAGCGTTGCTTCAAATCATTTGCCTAAAGTTGATATCGTTGGCACGCAAACTGAATCAGAAACCAATCAATATGCATATGATGGCCTGAATACTGGTGGTGCTTTTAATATTACCGTTCCTGATGAGACTCAGAGAGATACTTACAGCCTTCAACTCTCTATGCCCATCTTTCAAGGCGGAGCCGTTATCTCAAGAACAAAGCAAGCTTATGCTGAATCAAATAAATCATCGGAAGATGCTCTATTTGCTGAGAGAAGCGTTATACAAGATGTTCGAAGTCAATATTCTAATGTTGTGACATTGGTAGCAAATCTTAGAGCGCAAAAGCAAGCTGTGGTGTCTGCATCCAGTGCTTTAGAAGCAACTAGAGTTGGTTATGAGGTTGGCACAAGAAATATTGTTGATCTGTTGCAAGCTGAAAAAAATCTTTACAGCGCTGAAAGAAATTTAGCTAATGCCAAGTATGACTACTTAATTACTACCCTGCGCTTACATCTTGCTGCTGGAACCTTAAGCCCAGAAAATCTTATAGAGATAAATAGCTTACTCGGATAATTAAGAAAAATGCCAGAGTTACCTGAGGTTGAAACTTCGGTCAGGGCTATACAGAATTTTAGCGGTCAAATACTCCAGTCAATAAATATCTCAAACCCTAATCTTCGCTGGCCAGCTGATACTGCAGGGCTGGAAAAAATGAAAGATCTCAAGGTTCAAAGTATTACTCGTCGAGCGAAGTACATTTTATTTAATCTCAACAATCAGTCAGTTCTGCTGCACTTAGGGATGACTGGGACAATTAGGATAGTAAATAAAAATTCTAATTTTTATAAGAAGCATGATCATGTTGAGTTTAATTTTAATAATGGCAAGTTAATTTATAACGATCCTCGCAGATTTGGTTCGATTCACTTGGTAGGGGATCATCAAGATCATTTCCTACTCAACAAACTCGGGCCTGAGCCGCTTTCAACAAACTTTAATGGAGAATATTTTTATCAGGCAATAAAAAATTCCTCAGCACCAATTAAATCTGCGCTAATGAACCAGCATCATGTTGTAGGAGTAGGAAATATTTATGCTAATGAAATCCTATTTGATGCGGGAATCAGGCCTACAAAAAAATGTCGAGCATTGACTAAGAAAGAAACTGCTAGAATAGAGATTTCTACAAAAAAAATATTACAAAGAGCGATTGAGGTGGGCGGCACTACCTTGCAAGATTTCTTTCAACCAGATGGTAATAAAGGATATTTTAAAATTGAACTGGCTGTTTATGATAGAGCTGAACAAAAGTGCATAAGGTGCGATAAACAAAAAATCAAACGAATAGTTCAAGCCCAAAGAGCTACATTTTTTTGCAAAAATTGTCAGACTTGAGAGGAAAGTTTCTCCAGCAAGGCTGATTTAACGTTTGGAGTAACAAATCTAGAGACATCACCACCAAATTGAGCAATTTCTTTAACAAGACTTGAGGAGACATAAATTAGAGTGTCCTTGGGAGTAAAAAAGATACTTTCAATATCTGGCGCAAGACTTCGATTCATTGTTGCTAGCTGAAATTCATATTCAAAATCTGCAACAGCTCGCAAACCTCTGATCACTGCAATGGCATTATTCTCTCTAGCAAGATCAACAGTTAATTTTTTTGAATATCCAAGGACTTCAATCTTTGGATTATCTTGAAAGATAGTTTCAATTAATTCGATGCGCTCAGGGACTTCAAATAAAGGCTTTTTAGATTTACTTTCTGCTACGCCAAAAATAACCTTGTCGAATAAAGCGCAAGCTCGCTCAACAATATCAATGTGACCAAAAGTTATGGGATCAAAGGAGCCTGGATAAATTGCAATTTTCATTAAAGAATCATACTAAACAATCATGAATCAGCAAAATATTGCATGCATTATCTAAACTGGTAAAAAAATTTTATACTGAGTTATGGAAAAGGATAATGTAGATGATAAAAATAATGATCTGCCATCTGCAGTAGATGATGCTGCTGATGTAATGTCTAAATATAAAAAAAAGAAAGATCATGCTAAATCAGAAAGTAAAAAATTTAAGTTTCCGCCAATTGATTACGAAAGGCCTCCTCACTACTAAGTTTTTTTCTTTTATATTTGCATAAAAAAAGGGCTCAAAAGAGCCCTTTTTATTAATAAAGCTAAGTTATTAGATCAGATCGTTATTCATTACTTTATTCCAAGCTGAAATAAAGTCATTGGAGAATTTATCTTGCGCATCGCTACTAGCATAAACTTCTGCTATAGCTCTAAGCTGAGAGTTAGAACCAAATGCAAGATCAACTCTTGAAGCAGTTCTAATTTTTTCACCAGATACACGATCCATTCCATCAAATGATTTCCCAGAACCACTTGGCTTCCATTGCACAGACATATCAAGAAGCATAGCAAAGTAGTCATTCGTTAGTTTGTCTGAATCACCAGTAAAAATACCATGATCATCGTTGCTAATACCTAAAGACCTCATACCACCTAATAGAACAGTCATTTCAGGAGCTGTAAGACCTAGTAATTGAGATTTGTCTAGCATCATTTCTTCAGCAGCCATGGTAGATGAAGCTTTTTGGAAGT
>Ga0209660_1000085_pt1 | contig 56190 bp, 54 predicted proteins | sample SaaInlV_100m_DNA_2_FD_184659 | JGI IMG/M metagenome (GOLD analysis project Ga0209660, IMG submission 184659) | Marine microbial communities from expanding oxygen minimum zones in the Saanich Inlet - SI072_LV_100m_DNA (SPAdes) (version 2) | ecosystem: Environmental > Aquatic > Marine > Intertidal... | reverse complement strand
AGCCAAGTCACGCTTAGATATGACCAGGGCAAGCCAGTCGCTATCGATGCGGTAGTGCTGTCCACTCAGCATTCACCCGATATCGCTTTGGCTGACTTGCAAGAAGCGGTACGCTCTGAAATTATTGCCCCGATCCTGCCAGAAGAGTGGCTGCATGCAGAGACTAAATATCACATCAACCCTACTGGTCAGTTTATTATTGGAGGCCCTGTAGGTGACTGCGGGCTTACTGGTCGTAAAATTATCGTCGATACCTATGGTGGTATGGCCCATCATGGTGGTGGTGCGTTCTCTGGAAAAGATCCCACTAAGGTAGATCGCTCTGCAGCCTACGCTGGCCGGTACGTGGCAAAAAATATTGTCGCAGCAGGTCTTGCGGATCGCTGTGAAATCCAAATTTCCTATGCAATCGGTGTTTCTGAGCCCACGTCGATCAGTATCGACACCTACGGCACGGGAAAACTTTCTGATCATGAGATCTCTAACTTAGTTCGCGAACATTTTGATCTGCGTCCGAGTGGTCTAATGGATATGCTAGACCTGCGTCGGCCAATTTATCAAGCTACCGCAGCCTACGGCCATTTCGGCCGAGAGGAAGAAAATTTTACATGGGAAAATACAGACAAAGTGGCGTTGCTTAAGAAAGCGCTGTAACAACAAACAAACCGTTTTCTAGCGTTAATATTAAAAAATAAGGAATTAATCATGACTGCAGTTGTACAAAACGTTGATAGTAGTAAAGGATTCGATGACTATAAAGTTGCCGATATGTCGCTCGCCGATTGGGGTAAAAAAGAAATCTCCATTGCCGAATCTGAAATGCCCGCATTGATGGCTTTGCGTGAAAAATACCGCGTCGAGCAGCCGTTGGCTGACGCTCGAATACTCGGCTGTATTCACATGACTATTCAAACCGCCGTGCTCATCGAAACTCTAGAGGCGCTAGGCGCAGAAGTGCGCTGGACGTCTTGTAATATTTTTTCTACTCAAGACCATGCCGCAGCTGCGGTTGCAGCTAATGGCACCCCCGTTTTCGCCTGGAAAGGTGAGACCGAAGAAGAGTACGAGTGGTGTCTAGAGCAACAAGTATTAAAAGATGGACAGCCCTGGAATGCCAATATGATTCTAGATGATGGTGGCGATTTAACCTCGCTGCTACATGAAAAATACCCTCAGGTGCTTGATGCTATTCACGGCGTTACCGAAGAGACGACTACCGGTGTACACCGTCTTTACGAGATGCTTAAAGCAGGCGAGCTAAAGGTTCCAGCCATCAATGTTAATGATTCTGTGACAAAGTCAAAGTGTGACAATAAATATGGTTGTCGTCACAGCTTAAATGATGCGATTAAACGCGCCACTGACCACCTACTGTCTGGAAAAAAAGCGGTTGTGGTTGGTTATGGTGACGTAGGTAAGGGATCAGCCCAATCATTGCGTCAAGAAGGAATGATTGTGAAGGTTACTGAAGTCGATCCAATCTGTGCTATGCAGGCCTGTCTTGACGGTTTTGAAATCGTATCGACCTATAAAGACGGCGATTCGAGCAAAGGGGTCAATAGCGCATTACTCGCTAATACTGACATGCTAGTGACCAGCACTGGTAATTATAACGTCTGCGATTCTAATGTCTTAAGCGCGCTTAAGAGTGGTTGTGTTGTCTGTAATATTGGCCATTTTGACAATGAAATTGATACTGCTTTCATGCGTGATAATTGGGAATGGGATGAAATTAAGCCTCAGGTACACAAGGTCTACCGTGATCGTGATAGCAACGACCACTTATTACTGCTAGCTGAAGGTCGTCTGGTCAATCTAGGTAATGCAACGGGCCACCCAAGTCGAATTATGGATGGTTCTTTTGCCAATCAAGTACTGGCTCAAATTGATCTATATAAGCAACAGTTTGCCGCTCAGGACGACGCCACAAAAGCTAAAATGCTCCGCGTTGAAGTTTTGCCAAAGCACCTTGATGAAGAAGTTGCGCGTCATATGGTTGCTGGATTCGGAGGCGTTTTAACCCAGTTGACCCAAGAGCAAGCAGACTATATTAATGTTCCTGTGGAAGGACCGTTCAAAGGCGATAGCTACAAGTACTAAAACCCTAAACTTAGTATCTTCAAAGCCTCTGGCGTGCATCGTCAGGGGCTTTAAAAAGGAAAAATTTTCATGACGCACACTCCTCACCTCAGCTTTGAATTCTTTGCCGCAAAAACGCAGCAAGGAGCTGAAAATCTGAATGTGACCGCCAGCCAGTTAAATAGATTTAACCCCGAATTGTTTTCAGTGACCTATGGTGCAGGTGGGTCCACCCGCGATACCACCAAAGACTTAGTCCTTAATCTTCAAAATCAAGGCTATCAGACTGCTCCTCACCTCTCTATTGGGGGAGACTGTAAGTCAGACGTGCTTGACCTTATTGATTCATACCAGAAGGCCGGAATAAAAAATTTAGTCGCTCTTCGTGGTGATCTTCCTTCCGGTGTTGACGCTACTAAGAAGTTGGTTCATGCCAATGAGCTAGTTTCTCTCATCAGGGAACATAGCGGAGATCATTTCAGCATTAATGTTGGTGCTTATCCTGAAATTCACCCTGAATCTGAAAGCTATAGCAATGATATATATTGGTTAGGCGAGAAATTTAGGGCCGGTGCTGATCGTGCGATTACTCAATATTTTTACAATCCAGATGCTTATTTTACGTTTATCGAGTCTTGTGCCAAAACTGGAATAGACAAGCCTATTATCCCTGGCATCATGCCCCTGACTAATTATGAGAATCTAGTACGTTTTTCTGATAACTGTGGCGCAGAAATACCTCGATGGCTGCGCTGGCAACTTAAAGAGCGCAGCCATAACAGCGCTGATCTCATTAGTTACGGCATTGAAATGGTTAGTGAGCTTTGCAAGAAATTATTAGCCGGCGGCGCACCAGGCTTTCATTTTTATACGATGAATAAATGGCAGATTTCTGATCAAATTTGCCGTAACCTTGGCTTTTCAGCTAAGGATTAAAGAAACATGCGGATTCCGCGAATTTATACTCCCAATGCTTTATCCAGTGACACTCTTGTCGATTTAGATGAAAGTTCATCGCGCCACCTAGCGTCTGTATTGCGTATGCCCGCTGGACGGCAAGTTATATTATTTAATGGGCAGGGTGGTGAGTACTCGGGCGAATTGGTTAATGTGAAAAAGAACCGCGTATCCGTATCGATCTCGACGTTTATCGCCTGCGATAGAGAATCTCCGTTAAAGATTCATTTAGCAATCGGTGTCTCCCGTGGAGACAGGATGGATTGGGTTATTCAAAAAGCTACCGAACTCGGCGTCACGGCCATTACACCCCTATTCACGGAGCGAACGGAAGTTAAACTGAATGCTGAACGGCTTAAGAAGAAAACTCGCCACTGGCAACATGTCGCTATTAGCGCATGTGAGCAATGCCAAAGAACTCTAGTACCCCTCGTTAATCCAGCTATGCCACTTGAACAATGGGTCGTTGCTGATAATCATAGTCTTAAGCTAGTGCTCCATCACCGTACCGAAAGAAACTTAGGTGAGTTTTGCAACACTAACTCTTTGGTCTCTTTGTTAGTCGGTCCCGAGGGTGGATTAAGTGATAGTGAGATTGATTTATCGTTAAATAGTGGTTTTGAGCCATTGACACTCGGCCCTAGAGTTTTACGAACCGAGACCGCCCCCTTGGCAGCAATTAGTATTCTGCAGTCACTCTGGGGCGATATGGGATAGGTAAAGTGATGACTATATTACAGAGGTTATCCGCTTGGACAGGTCAACCTCCAATGCATCCTAGTATTTTTGTCTTCTTGCTATTTAGTTGGCACGCTCAAGGCGCAGTATTTGGCGACGGAGATCACAGCAATGGTGTTGAAGATCAGCGGCAACAGGTGACGGCAGAGCACCTTAAGCCGATCGGAACTATCTTTTGTGACGGCAGCCTCAGAGGCACAGCAATACATGTGTCCACCCCTTTAGATAAAACCTTAACGTCCGGATCAATTATCGCAACAGCGGCGCATGTTTTGTATGATCAAAAGACCGCTGAACCTTTCAAAAAATGCGTTTATCGGCCACAGAATAAACGTCTTACAACGGTCGGTTTTGGCAACATATCGTCTCACCAATTTGAGCCTAAATCAGCGGACAAACTGCAGCAGGCGGAAAATGATATTGTTTTTATTAGACTTAAAAAGAGATTAATACAGCCGACTTTAACCTTTAGTGTTGTTAATGTCATAGGCCGTGAATTGCTGCTAATAGGTTACAACAGCAACGAGAACAACATTAGCCAAAGTGAGGGTTGCTATCAATTTCGCTCGGAGAATTTTGCCAGTGAAAAACTTCTACTACATGACTGCGATGCCAATAATGGTGCCTCAGGCGGAGCCGTTTTAGACGCTCTTACCGGGGAACTAGTGGGTGTTCATGGGGGGACGTTATTGGTTGATGATGCACAGTCACGTCGTCGTAGCATACTAAGGGGGTCGAAAGCCGATCCAGAAACGTTAATCAATCAAGCACGAAAAATAGATCAAAAGATGATTGAGACTCTCAATCAGTTTTCTGCATATCCTGCCAAGAATTTTCACGATTAAATTGAACGTCGCGCTCAAACCCTGGAATGGACATGCCTGTCTCTGATATATGGAGCCCGGCCTCATCAATTAGAGGTTCTCCAAAACGATAAATAACGTTCAGTGCTGCTGCATCTGCTTGAGCCGCATATTTAGTAGCTTCGGAGCGAGTGGTTTCTCTCTTTTTAAGGTAGGCAGCAAAACCACTACTATACCTATTGGCAAGCATAGCGCTGGCTTTATCTGCCGACAAAACTACCGCTGTAGCATTGTTACCCCCAAATCCTTTTGAGTTAATAAAGGCAACCTCCATTGATTTGGAGCTCACATCAAGGTCAGTCAACGGGAAATCAAGGCCATCTTGAAATACATCTGAGGCGACGGTAGAAATGGTTTTAATACCAGGAATCAAACCATGTTTAAACGTTCCCAAGGCAGCGATCAACTGGTCCCCACTGGCAGCACTAAGACTGTGTCCAACATACGCTTTTATGGCGGTAACAGGCCAATCTTCTATTCCAAAGGTTTGAGAAACTCGGCTGATTAATTCTGACTCGGTTACTCTATTAGCTGGCGTACTAGACCCATGGGCGTGGACAAAACTGCGCTTTTGAACGCCTTCTTTACCTACGATGTTAACGGCAGCAGCAACCGCTTTAGCAAAGGAAATGTAGTTTCCAACGCCAGGTGCAGAAATTGATTTTTTAACGCCATCAGCATTAATGAATACTTCCGGTACAGCCCCATGAACATCCGCTCCTAGCTCTAGAGCTAAACGATCATCCATCAAAACAATGTACTGGGTACCTTCTGACAGCGTGAAGCCACAGTTCTCCCCAAAGGGTCTGCTGGCTTTACGCCAATTAGGAACATCAGAGTTGTCTAGTTTACAAAGATTTTCATCGCTGGCAAGAGCGCTCATATTTGAAAATCCTTCCGAACATTCCGGCGTGACCGGCGCTTCCGCGTTACCCACGATGGCTACTCGGCGACGGCCGCTACGGATGTCCCTCACTGCAGCTTGCAGCACATAGAGAAAACTAGCGCAGGCTCCAGTAATAGCCTCCGTATGCCCAACACTACCTAAAATATAGGCATTGATGAAATCAGCAGGCATAGTATTGAGCCCTAATGCTAACTGCTTGGCCGTGGTTCTGTCGCCTCTTAATCGAGCCTGCAGAAGCCCACCATTGCCTTCTTCAGTTACCTGACCAAAAACACTCGATGAATAGACGCCAACCTGATCAGGATTTACCTTTGCGGATACTACCTCCCAGGGAATCCCCATGGAATGTATGGCGTCACTCGCACCCAGCAAAGTCATCTGCAATCCACGAGGGTGGAATCTAGCATTATAATGGTCTGCTGGATTAAACCCTGTCGGCAATTGTCCCGCAGCTTTTGCGGCCAATTCATAATTAGAAGTCACCAAATATTCGCTAGCAGAAGATGTCCTGACCTCGACCAAACCATCTTTAGCATCACTGACGACCCAGTCCGCGGGTAGCACTTTAGGCAGGTCTCGCTTAAGCATTGTAAAATGCGGGGGCTGGGCACCATCAAAATCAATCTTTTTATTTCCGGGTATCTGAGACGGATCAAAATGCTCAATCTTACGAACTAAGGTTCCCTCAATCACCGCTGTTCTATATTGCTCAACAACCTTAGACAGACTCAGACCTCTATTATCGGCATCACTAAACTCTTCGCCCTCGGCTTTCACAAAACCCATCAAGCAAGCCAGGCTAGCAATCGTCTTATTTTGCTCATCCACAGGCAATGATTCCAGCACCATACGTCGGAAGGCCTGATGAGAGGAGCTGCGTCCAGCGGCATTAAATCCACCAAATCCAACGATAAGGGGTAGAGCTTCAGACATAAGGGCTTCCTTCGTTATATGATCATATTTAGTCATACAGTGTAAAATAGCATAAAACACAATTCTTTAGTATTTACGCCATTTAATAGTGCAATTTAGCCATATTATGGTAAATTTACCTTATTATGGCGTTTAATCTTACTCTAATGCTTTGCGATAACATGCTTGTGTCGAGCAGCACCTTAGCGGCCGAAATATTTTATTTTGCGGAAGCTATGGCTCGGGCCAATAAAAACCCAATGCCCGAAGTTGAAATTCGTAGAGTTAGCCCAGACGGGTTACCGGTGCGCACGTCCGCAGACTTTGAATTGACGCCGACTCATTCCATCAATGAAGACTTTAGTAGCGACTTAGTACACATTCCCGCACTGTGGCGAAACCCACGCCCTGCTGTCAAAAAACATCAAGCGTACATTCCATGGCTTCAACAGCAACATCATCGTAACTGCGCCATCACCGCCGTTGGTACTGGTGTTTGTTTTTTAGCTGAGGCAGGACTTTTAGACGGAAAACCAGCAACGACACATTGGCATTATTTCGATCAATTACAAAAACATTACCCAGCAGTGCACTTAGATCGTCAACACTTTACGACACAGGCAGGCAACATCTATTGTGCGGCCAGCATAAATGCGATGGCTGAATTAATCATGTATCAAGTAGAGCGGCATTTTGGTCGGATTATCGCGCATCAGGCGCAACGTAATTTTTTCCATGAAATTCGCAATATTACCAGTCCCGTTGGCTTTAGCGATCATCACGACCGCGCGCACCACGATGAATCAATTGCTCAATCCCAAATATGGATCCAAGATCATTTAAGCAAATCACTCTCTATACCAGATTTAGCTGCACAATTTGGTATGTCTACGCGCACATTCAATCGACGCTTCATAGCCGCGACGGGTAGCACCCCTAATAGCTATCTAACCGAGACTCGCATGGCTTTTGCCTGTGACTTACTTAAGAATACTGACTTACCCATTGTAGACGTAGCCAGTTATAGTGGTTACCCAGAACCAAGCTGGTTCTCTTCACGCTTCAGTCAATGGTCGGGGAATAGCCCCAGCGCGTACCGCAAAACAGTTCGCGCCAAACTATTTAATTAAAGCTTCATTAACTTAGAAGTCGGACTCGCATCACACCCTCGACATCGCAAATATTTTGGTGCACCTCAGCGCTGATCTCACCCTCGAGATCAACGATATTGTAAGCAATCTCCCCACGGCTTTTATTTACCATATCAACCACATTAAGTTCTGCATCGGCTAATATTGACAGGACACTACCTAAAACTTTAGGTACATTGTTGTTGCTAAATGTTATTCGAGTTCCACCATTGCGACCCATTTTGGTCGGCGGATAATTGACAGAATTATGGATATTGCCATTTTCGAGGAAATCCATCAGCTGGTTGGCAGCCATAACTGCGCAATTTTCTTCCGCTTCTTCTGTACTTGCTCCAATGTGAGGCATCAGCAGCACATCTTCACGCCCAAGTAATGCGGGCGCCGGAAAATCACTAATATAGCCGGCAATAACCCCTTTATCTAAGGCTACTACCATATCCTCAGTACACACAATTTCTTCTCGGGCAAAATTAAGAATCTTAGCCGTGCTTTTCATCCCCGATAAGGCCTGAGCGTTAATGAGATGTTTGGTGGCTGGAATCGCTGGTACATGCAAGGTCAGAAAATCTGCCTCTGCTAGCAACGCCTCTATGCTATCCATGCGTTTAACCCGGCTAGACAACTGCCAGGCCGCCTCTACCGAAATAGCAGGGTCATAGCCGATAACATCCATGCCGAGATCCAAAGCCAAATTAGCGATAATGGAACCGATGGCGCCAAGACCAACCACGCCTAGAGTTTTACCCTCAATCTCCGTGCCCGCAAACCGTTTTTTCTCTTTTTCCAGTAACTTTCCCATCTCAGCAGGATCATTCATATGGCCAAGCTCTTGGACATAGCTCATGCCACCAAAGATGTCGCGAGAGCCCAATAGTAACCCAGCGACGATTAATTCTTTTACCGCATTGGCATTGGCTCCAGGCGTATTAAAGACAACAATACCTTGTTTGGTGTAATCTGCCACTGGAATGTTATTGACGCCTGCACCGGCGCGGGCTACTGCCAGTAAACTCTCTGGAACGGGCTCAGCATGCAGTTTTTGACTACGCAAGATGAACCCCTCTGGAGCAGAACAGTCATCACTGACGGTATAACTATCAGCAGCGAATCGATCCAATCCTTTGGAGGAGATAGCGTTATAGGTGCGTATGTTATGCATGATCTAGTCTCAGTAATAAAATCTATTGAAGGTAATTGTTTTGTCTTTTAACTATTTGCTAACTTGGCCGTAGGCCCAGTCAATCCATGGCATCAAGGCTTCCAAATCAGATTGTTCAACCGTGGCACCGCACCAAACTCGCAACCCAGCTGGCGCATCGCGATAGGCTCCAATATCAAAAGCGACCGCCTCCGAATCAAGTAACTTAACGATCTTCTTTACTTGCTCCGGCTCTAAATCTAAGGTCAAGCAAACGCTAGTATTAGAAATTTGATCCGATTTTTGAGCCAGAAAGTGAATCCAAGACCTCTGGGCGACAAAGGATTTAATCACTTCAAGATTAGCTTCGGACTTAGCAATCGCTGCGTCTAGCCCACCTATCGAACCAACCCAATCTAAAGCATCAAGGTAATCAGCAACACAAAGCATAGACGGCGTGTTGATGGTTTCCCCACGGAAAATACCCTCTATTAACTTACCGCCCTTAGTCATACGAAAAATCTTAGGCATCGGCCAGTTGGGCGTGTAAGACTCTAACCTTTCCACTGCTCTCGGGCTCAAAATCAACATACCGTGTGCGCCCTCACCACCAAGTACTTTCTGCCAGCTGTAAGTTACAACATCAAGTTTTTCCCACGGTAATTGCATAGCAAAAACGGCCGAAGTCGCATCACAAATAGTGAGACCATTGCGCTCATCACTGATCCAGTCCGCGTCAGGTACCTTGACACCAGACGTTGTTCCATTCCAAGTAAACACAATATCGTGATCTGGATTAGTCTTTGTTAGATCCGGTAGCAAACCGTAGTCAGCAAGATGAGTACTAACATCGCTAAGCTTTAATTGCTTCACAACATCAGTCAGCCAGCCACTACCAAAAGATTCCCAAGCACATACATCGACCGGGCGTACTCCTAGCACCGACCACATGACCATTTCCACAGCGCCTGTATCTGAAGCGGGAACCACACCAACGCGATAGCCTTCAGGCAGCTTTAAGAGCTTAGCGGTATCAGAACAAGCACGCCCCAGCGCGAGCTTCCCGATCGATGAGCGATGGGAGCGACCAAGCGTCATCATGTCAAGATTACTCACATCGTAGCCAGGTCTCTTTGCACAAGGGCCAGAAGAGAAATTCGGATTAGCCGGTTTCAAACTTGGTTTCACAGTAGTGCTCATAATTGTTATCAGTTTAAAGTGTATCCAGAAAGGGCGCTCATTTTACTGTTTGGGTCACATTAAAGAAAGTTGTTTCACGCTATAGACGCATAGCCTAAAGTTATAGTGCTCACATAGTCCTAAATCACAGACAAAAAAATACGCGGTTATCTCCGCGTATTCATCAGTGTTTTGTAAAAGCCGCTAGACTAAAGAGCTGCCTTGCGCTCTTTTTCAATCAAAAATGTTGCAACTTCTAACATGCCATTAAAATTTTTGCTCATCCGTGTGGTCACCCTATATTTGCCATTCACAACCATCTCTGGAGTGCCCTGAGTCCTATAGCCGATGGCTCTAGCCTTGGCCTGGCCTATCATACTATTTACGCCAAAAGAGTTATAAACCTTAGTAAATTTAGCCTCGTCTACACCTTGCTGACCGAAGAACTTAACCAGATCTTGCTCTGACCGAATCGGTTGCCTATTAACATGAATTGCTTCAAATAGAGGCACATGCGTCTTATCTAAAACCTTTAATAATTTTGCCGTGTAGTAGGCTCTTGCATAAGGCTCCAAGGCAGACTGCCAAATAGCCGGGGTACGCTGGAAATCAACATCATCAGCCAATTTTTCTGTCCAAGGGTGAATTGTCTTTTCAAAATTAAAGCAATGTATGCAGCCGTAATGGAACACTTCATTGACTTCAATTTTACTTGGATTTGCTGTTCTTATGGCCTGAGGTAAAACCTCATAGTCGATACCGGCTTGGTACTGCTCAGTCTGTGCCTGGCACATAGCCATCGGAGCTACTAAGGCAATAAACATGAGTCGTTTAATCCACTTTGACATTTCCATCTCCTACTTTTACCAGCCCACAAATGACATAGACTATTATTAATTTAGGCCTGCAATGTAGTTGGCCACGGCTTTAATTTCTTTATCACTTAAATTAGCAGCAACACCTCGCATAATGAGCGCATTCGTCCCGCTAGTTCTCTCCCCACGCCGATAACCCAGGAGCTGTTTTTCTATGTATCCAGCGTACTGACCACCAAGCGCTGGATAACCAGCTGGATTGTTGCCACTACCCGAAGGTGAGTGACACCCAATACAGGCTGCGACACCGGTTTTCATATTACCGGCGCGATAGATATTTTCACCATAAGCAAGAGCTTCCTTGGGGCCACTAACTCCTATCAAGTCAATATTTGAAGCCTCTGAAATCACCCTAGTTTGGCTGTCATAATAAGCGGCCATGTCCTGTAGATCTTGGTCTGAGGAAAAACTTAAGGTGCCGGTCATTTCAAGAATAACCCGCTCCCCTGACTTAATATTACGTAGCTGCTCAGTCATATATTTTTCGCCCAAGCCAGCCAGCTTTGGAAAGGACGGCACCATACTATTACCGTCTGTTCCGTGACATCCAGCACATACAGCAACCTTAGCCTTTCCTGCTTCTGGGTCGCCTGACGCAAACGCCTGAGTTGCCACCAAACTCGCTAGAATACAGAGGATACTTAAAAAAGATTTTTTCATGGTTAATACGGTTCTCGCAATACGTTAGAATAAGCCCCTAGGCGTTATCGTGGCCTTCGAGCATTAGCCTTATTGAGTAAGGCGGTGCATTATATACCAATAAATTCAGTTTTTAAGCCAGTAGTGTCGATTTTCCTATGCATACACAAACAATTAAATTTCAATCAGCCGAATTCACTACGAGTGCCCCCTCACTAAAACAGTGCCCTGAGGATACGGGTTGTGAGGTAGCCTTTGCGGGAAGGTCTAATGCGGGTAAATCAAGTGCCATTAACACGCTCACCAAAAATAAGAGTTTAGCGCGGACCAGTAAGACGCCAGGCAGAACTCAGCTAATAAATTTTTTCCAGCTTAGCCCAGGAAAAAGATTAGTGGATTTACCAGGTTATGGCTACGCAAAAGTCCCCAAGGCCATGAAGGTAGAATGGGATAAGCACCTAGCCGAATACCTTCGTTTACGTAAAAGTTTAGGCGGCTTAATTCTACTCATGGATATCCGTCACCCCCTACAAGACTACGACCAGCAGATGCTGAACTGGGCAGCAGAAGCGGGCTTGCCAGTACATATTCTGCTGACAAAGTCTGACAAACTAAAGCGTGGTCCAGCACAAAGCACCCTGCTAAAAGTAGATAAATTGCTCCGGGAAATGGATCCCCAGGCGACTTTATTTACAGCGCAAATATTTTCCGCTTTAAAGAAACAGGGCTTGGCGGAACTTGAGGAACAGCTGAGTCATTGGCTGAGCGCAGGCTTTAGTGTTGCTGAAATATCAGAGGTGAATGACGAAATCTCTTAAGCAAAAAAAACCTAATCCAGAAACTGGATTAGGTTTTTCTCTACTACTTGGGAGTCTTACTTTTACTTCTTTATCTCGGGGGAGATTATGTGCAATCATCACTTGCCTACTCTTTGACACGGTTTAAACAAGAAGTTCCATTTATTTTGCAAATTTAGTGTTTTTAATTTCCATAGCTATTGTTAATACCTATAAATTAACAGCTATTCTTGAATTAGAGAGGGGTAAATATGCTCGGTAGCTGCCTATGTGGCCAGATAAAATACGAAGTTGCTTGTTTTAATCCTGAAATCTCTAATTGCCACTGTGCTATGTGCCGAAAATTTCATGGTGCGGCGTTCGCAACTTACGGTAAAGTGCAAAGCCAAGATTTTAGATGGCTTCAGGGTCAGGCTCTAATACTCATTTATCAATCATCAGTTACAGCCGAACGGGGCTTCTGTAGATGCTGTGGATCAAGTCTTTACTATAAATCCCTAGGGCAAGATGATCAAATCTCTATCGCTATTGGCACCCTAGATGAAGAGCCGTCTCGGTCGGTAGACAACAGTATTTTTTGTTCATCAATGCCGCTCTGGTCAATTTGCAACAAGGATATTCCTGAGTATCCAGAGTGGCGAAACCCTGCTTAGTGAGCTTCATCCCAATTATCGCCAACGCCTACATCAACCACTAACGGTACTTTCAGGCTAGTCGCTAGTTCCATTCGCTGAGCAAGCCCAGCCGAGACTATTTCCAACTCTTGCTCTGGCACTTCGAGAACCAATTCATCATGCACTTGCATAATCATGACACTCTCCAAATCACTGTTTTGCAGCCAATCATCTACGGAGATCATAGCCAGCTTAATAATATCTGCCGCTGTTCCCTGCATCGGCGCATTAATCGCTGTACGCTCAGCAGCTTGACGACGCATACCATTGGAAGAGCTAATTTCTGGCAAGTAAAGTCTGCGTCCAAAATAGGTTTCGACATAACCGAACTCGGCCGCGCTGTGCCGAATATTGTTCATATAATGTTGTACGCCGGGGTAACGCTGGAAATAGAGCTCAATATAATCGGCTGCTTGCTTACGGCCGATATTCAATTGCCGTGCCAACCCAAAAGCCGACATACCATAAATCAGCCCAAAGTTAATCGCCTTGGCACTACGCCGTTGATCTACTGTTACCGACTCAGTGTCAGTGCCAAAAACCTCGGCAGCCGTTGATCGGTGGATATCTTGTCCGGCGGCAAAAGCCCCTAAAAGGCTTGGGTCCTCAGACAAATGAGCCATAATTCGCAACTCAATCTGAGAGTAATCTGCAGCGACTATCTTGCATCCAGGCGCAGCAATAAATGCTTGTCGTACCCGGCGGCCCTCGGCGGTCCGCACGGGGATATTTTGTAAATTAGGATCTGACGAAGAGAGTCGACCTGTGGCTGTGCCCGCCTGATGGTAAGAGGTATGTATCCGCTTCGTCGTCGGATTAATCATGGTTGGCAGCTTATCGGTATAGGTCGACTTGAGCTTTGCCAGTCCACGATGCTCCAATAACACCTTAGGCAGAGGATAATCGAGAGCTAGCTCCTGAAGTACCTCTTCTTTGGTTGAAGGCGCCCCCTTGGCGGTTTTCTTCAACACCGGAAGCTCTAACTTGGTAAACAAAATCTCACCAAGCTGCTTTGGTGAAGCTAAGTTAAATTCTTGCTCAGCCAATACCCATGCCTGGCGCTCTAGCTCAGCAATGCGCTCAGCAAGTTCTTGGCTCTGATGGAACAGTAGTGTGTCATCTACCAGTGCGCCAGTACGCTCGATTCGTGATAAGACAGGGATTAGTGGCAACTCAATATCTGTAAATACGCTTGCCAACGTCGCCTCAGCGGAAACCTTAGGCCACAGCGCTTGGTGCAACCGCAAAGTAATGTCAGCATCTTCAGCAGCATAGGGCCCAGCTTCTTCTAGAGCAACTTGATTAAATGTCAGCTGGCCGGCTCCTTTGCCCGCAATGTCAGTGAATTTAATAGTCTGCTCACCAAGATATTTGTCCGCTAAGCTATCCATATCATGCCGTGTCGCCACCGAGTCTAAAACATAAGATTCAAGCATGGTGTCAAATTCAATCCCTTTTAGCGCAACACCATGCTGTGCAAAAATACTCATATCATATTTTAAATTCTGCCCCACTTTTTTAATATTGGGATTTTCTAATAATGGCTTTAAATGTGCCATTACACTGTCACGTGATAATTGCTCAGGGACGCCTAGATAGTCATGCCCAAATGGAATATAGGCAGCTTTGCCAGCATCAACGGCGATGGAAATACCCACTAAATCAGCGACCATATAGTTCAAACTAGTTGTTTCTGTATCCACTGCTATCAAGTCTACGGCTTTTATTTTTTCTATCCAAGCGGACAACTGATCATCTGTTAATACCGTCTCATACTCTTTGACGACATCAACTGGGACAATCTCAACTTCTGGCAATGCCAGTTTGTTTTGAGCTGAACTGTCGGGTCCTATGCTTTTAGGGCTATGACTGTTGGCCGCCCCTGCAACCCAAGTCTTAAATTCCATATTCACAAATAGCGTGGCGAGTAGTTGCTCATCGGGGGGGCTATTATGGAGCTCGCTAAGGTCTTGGGGCATCTCAACATCGGTTTTAATTGTTGCCAACTGATAAGACAAATAAGCTAGGTCTTTATGCTCTTCTAACTTAGGCGCCATCTTTTTGGCCCCCCGAAACTCCAACCCGGACACCTCGTCCAATCGAGAGTAAATAGCGTCAAGCCCGCCAATTCCTTGTAGCAAGCCAAGGGCTGTCTTTTCACCAACCCCAGGTACCCCCGGAATATTGTCAGATTTATCACCCAGCAAGGCTAAATAATCAATGATTAGTTCTGGGGGAATGCCAAACTTTTCAATCACCCCCTGTCTATCCAGAAAAGTGTTAGTCATTGTGTTTACTAGGGTAATGTACTCATTAACCAATTGAGCGATATCTTTGTCTCCTGTGGAGACAACCACGGGTTGTTTAGCGAGCGTTGCCTGGGCAGCTAGGGTGCCAATGACATCGTCAGCTTCAACGCCATCGATAATTAGCATAGGTAAGCCCATGGCCTGAATGATTTGATGAATAGGCTCAATTTGCAGCCTAAGGTCATCCGGCATCGGTGGGCGATTCGCTTTATACTCGCTATACATGTCATCGCGAAACGTTTTGCCTTTGGCGTCAAAGACCACCACTAATGTGCTCTGAGGATAATCTTTTTGTAGACGACGCATCATGTTAATGACGCCCTTCACCGCACCCGTGGGCTTGCCTTTACTGTTAGTCAGCGGAGGCAACGCATGATAGGCCCGGTACAGATAAGAGGATCCATCAACTAGGACCAGTGGAATGTGATCAGTCATAATTTTACTACTTTTTAAACGCTATAGAGTTCAATATAGAATACAGTATTTAGCCGAAACAGGCTCTAAATTGCGCGACTAATCTCTGCATGAATTGCTCATAACCTTTATCTATAAGCGATTGACTCATTCCTCGAGGATCAATATTTATAATGGGTAGATTAAGTGACTGGGCGATTCCTTGTGCATCTTTATGGCCATATTGTGGTTCCACAAAAACACACTGAACACCGCTTTGTAACGCATTCTTGCGAAGAAGATATTGGCTTCTAGCGCCTTTTTGTCCGCCACTTGCATCCCTAATCGAGAGCCCTGAGGACAGCCCAAATCCACGGGAAAAATGGCTAAAGGCATCGTGATGGGTCAAATAGCGGCTTTTAGCATAGGGCGAAAGAATGCTACGCAGCCTCAATATTTCTGTTTCAGCAATGATGTTTTGACGCTTCGCTCCAAGTCTATCTTGGATTGCATGAGCAATAAGGTTGCCATTTTGAGGATCAAGCCACACGTGGGGATCGCGTTGATGGGCGTGATTAAGCAGGTGAGGCTCTAGATTAAACCTTAGAGAGGGTAGATCTAGGACTCTAATAATGCGGTTTTTGGGTAAAACCGAAACCGCTTTGGCCATGCGGGGCTCAACATCATTGCCGAGTAAAATCACTAATTGAGCTTTTTGAATTTCCCCCAAGGATGAGATCGAAAGCGTTAGGTCATGAGCTGATTGGCTAGCAGACTGCAAAAACTCCACCCTTACGTTATCGCCGAGCGCCGCCCTAGCGATAATGGCTAACGGTTTATTAGTGGTTACCACTAAAGGGTAAGTTGCACCCACACTCTGAGTATATTTAGGGCTTTCATTACTACTCCAAGCGTTATTTAGAATCAAAAAGAGCATTAAAAAGCTAAAAATGTTATAATGTATCTTTTTCACACTCACACCCACAAAAGAGAAATGCTTTATTTATATGTTATATTATAACATAACATAATTAAAAAGGTGGCTTATGCTGACTAATTCTCGTTTAGTGCACCAACCTCATGATCACGGACGCTGTATCAATGCCGCGTTGTCTCGAGCCAACAACCTCTGCCTAGAGAAAGGCGTGCGGTTAACGCCCACTCGCGAATCCGTATTGCGCCTACTGTGGCAAAGTCATCAGCCACTGGGCGCCTATCAGGTCCAGGATCAGCTATCCAAGCTTACCGGAAAATCAATCGCTCCCCCGACAGTTTATCGTGCTATCGAGTTCCTCTCTGATCTCGGTTTGGTTCATCGGCTGGCATCTTTAAATGCTTATATCGGTTGCCCTTTCCCCAACAGTGAGCACAGTAATCTGTTTATGATCTGTAATGGCTGCGGAAGTGCCGCCGAGGTCGCCCATGGTGCTCTAAATGATGTGTTGCAAAATGCTAGCGAAAAAGCCGAATTTAAGCTCGAATCCCAGAATATCGAGCTTTTTGGTCTCTGCCCTCAATGCTCCCAAGACACAAACCAAGATACGGCGCACCTAATATATGACTAAATTACTAGTAGAACTAGACAGAATTAATAAGGGATTTGCCAGCAAGCTGGTGCTAGAGGACGTCAGCATAAATCTTAATCAAGGCGAGATAACCACCTTAATCGGTCCCAACGGGGCGGGTAAATCAACCCTAGTGAGGATTGTTCTGGGATTGCTAAAGCCAGACTCAGGAGATATCACTCGGACGCCTGACCTTAAAGTTGGATACATGCCACAAAAACTGGCCATTGATCCAACTCTACCGATTTCAACATGCCGGTTTCTACAGTTGGCCAACACATCTCATCAGACATGCCATGAAGCTCTGCAATCAGTAGGCATTGGACACTTAGCCGCTACGCCCATTCAAGAGCTTTCAGGAGGGGAGGTACAACGCGCCTTACTAGCAAGAGCTGTGTTACGAAAACCAAATCTATTGGTCCTAGATGAGCCAGTGCAGGGCGTTGATGTGAATGGTCAAAATGCCCTCTATCGAATGATAAGCGACTTGGCCAAGACGCTTAACTGCGGTGTGTTAATGGTCTCCCATGATCTACATCTAGTTATGTCTTCCACCGATCAGGTGATCTGTTTAAATCGGCATATTTGCTGCCAAGGCCACCCGGAGCACGTTACCCAAGATCCCGCTTATATTGATATTTTTGGCCAAACCACGGCGCCTTATTCACACCATCACGACCATGATCATAGCTTACATGGTGACGTTCTAGATGGTGGGCATGGGGAGCATTGTGACCATGGCTGATTTCTTGATCTATGCTTTATTGGCAGGCCTTGGTGTTGCTCTTGTAGCAGGGCCCTTAGGTTGCTTTGTAGTTTGGCGGCGTATGGCATACTTTGGCGATACTCTAGCTCACAGCGCCCTGCTTGGCGTTTCGCTTGGCGTTATGCTCGATATTAATCTCAGTATCACCGTCACGGCGGTGCCATTATTGATGGCGCTCGGGCTTGTTTACTTAGAGCAACGCGGATTTTTGGCCTTAGATACCGTGCTCGGCATTTTATCTCACTCTGCCCTAGCAGCCGGTCTAGTCATCATCTCTCTGTTGCCTGATGTGCGAGTTGACTTGATGTCTCTGCTATTTGGCGACTTACTGGCCGTCACTAAAAATGATCTTTGGGTTATTTATGGATTATCCGCGGTGGTATTAGGCCTGTTGGCATTGCTATGGCAGCAGCTTATTAACATCACCGTCGACCCTGAGTTAGCTGCGGTGGAAGGGACAAACGTCGCCCTAGTGCGGACGGCTTTAATGCTAATCACTGCGTTAGTCATAGCGCTGGCTATGAAAGTAGTGGGCGTTCTATTGATCACTGCTCTGTTAATTATTCCTGCCGCGACGGCCCGACGACTAACTAGAACCCCAGAGCAGATGGCGGTGATGGCCAGCATTATTGCTATGCTGACGGTGATTTTGGGGCTCGCTATATCTTGGTATAGTGACGCTCCGGCGGGGCCTTCAGTAGTTATCTGCGCGGCATTCCTATTTAGCCTGTCGCTTTGCCACCGTCAGAGAACTTAAAATCAAAAAGTGCCGTAGATCGAACGCCAAGTCTTGCGAAGCATAATCGCACTATGAGGCGATTTAAAAAAGCCATGATAGTGTCCATTGGGGTTAACTAATACGATCTGAGAGCTGTGGTCGACCGTGTAATCGTCCCCATCCAAGGGTACCTGGTTATAGGCTATGTTGATCTCTGTCGTGAAGCGTTTAATAAAATGCTTATTGCCAGTAACACCAATAAATTCAGCATTAAAATAGGGCATGTATTGGCCCAACTTTTCCACCGTGTCTCGCTCAGGATCAAGAGACACCATAATAATCTGAAGATTCTCCTTCTCACTGTCTTTTAGCTTGCTATACGTTTCATTAAGGGTGGCAAGGGTGGTTGGGCAAACATCAGGACAATTGGTAAAGCCAAAGAAAATCATACTCCACTGACCTTTCAACCTCTGTAGCGTAAAGGCATCCCCTCGGTGATCAATAAGATCAAAATCACTAAATTTTCGTGGTGTGTTTAAAATAATAGCACCATTAATTCGAAGATCTTGCTCACTCATGATAACCGGCTGGTTCATACGCCAAATGAAACCGAAAATCACCACCACAATAAAGCACACAATAATAATAATCGTGCGGCGAATGCGAACCTGCTGATCTGCCATTGAGTAACTCCCTATACGGCTGGTAAATATATCACTGGTTCTATGAGATAGTGGTCTATCAACATAAGACTAAATAACACCATTAAATAAACGATCGAGTACTGAAAGGTTTTCATGCCTGAATTCCCGCCCTCACTGAGCAACATAACCACCGCCCAATATAAAAAACCTGCACCTAAAAGTAACGAACCCGTTAGGTATAACCAACCAAACATACCGGTGAGATATGGCAGGGTAGTCACTATAATGAGCAGTAAGGTGTATAGCAGGATATTAATTTTGGTGTATTTTTCACCATGTGTCACCGGCAGCATAGGAATTTTCGCCTTCGCGTACTCGTCTTTACGATGCACTGCTAAAGCCCAAAAATGTGGCGGCGTCCAAGCAAAAATAACCAGCACTAAGAGCAATGCGTTGTAGTGAATCTCTCCTGTCACCGCGGTCCACCCTAGCAATGGAGGCGCCGCTCCAGCAAGGCCACCAATAACAATATTCTGCGGCGTAGCACGTTTCAAATACATGGTATAGACGAAAGCATAGCCCACTAGCGCCGCCAAGGTGAGCCAAGCCGTTAGCACATTAGTGAAAATAAGAAGGACTGCCATACCAAACATGCCGGTGACTAAAGCAAAAATAGTCGCTTGCTGTGGCTTGAGCCTGCCCTGGGCTAGCGGTCGGTTAAGTGTGCGCGCCATTTTGTCGTCAACATGACGATCCACGATGTGGTTCACCGCAGCCGCTGATCCGGCGACAAGAGCTATACCCAGATTACCAAAAATAAGCACGCCTAGAGGTACCGATTGATCGGTGGCTAACAACATGCCAATAACCGAGGTGAGTATCATCAGAGCCACGACATTGGGCTTGCACAACTCAAGGTAGTCACGCCAACTAACGGCAGTGTTATTGAGTTCGGTGTTAGGCATGAACATTCACTCCAGAATTTTCCGGGTAACTATAATTTAACTCGCCGTTCATTATCGGTCTGGAGAATATTTTAGCAGATGTTTAAGGTCTTCGAGTAATCCGCTGCCATCATGATCTTTAGTGTAATAGAGAATTGCCCTATGGTCTGGTGTAACCACGAAATATCTGGGTTCTTGCATGTCCCAATCAGAAGAGCTTCCTGAGATTATCTGAGCAACCAACTTAGGGGCTGTCGGCATAATAGTAAGAAATGGATGAACAACCTTAAGTGCATCTATCTGCTGGGGATCAATGGCACCGACATCTGGCAGAAAGACTCTTTCAACGCGACCTGTCAGCTTACCCATCAGCATATGCACCTGCCGACTATTAAACAACATATCCTCACAAATCTGATCGCAGCCAATACCACCGACCGTAACTACCTTCCACTTTGCTTTATCAGTTGTAGGTAAATCAACTAGGACTGGCGAAAAGTCCAGCGTAGGCTTAACCAACGCCCCAAGATTGGTGGTTCCAAGCAATTCAATCATCTGCTGTCGCTGCTCTTCCGTCTTAGGCACCATAATAAAACCCGTCAAAATAACGCCGCCGACGATAAATAGCATCAACCAAATTTGATATCTAAATCCGCGCTGCTTTACGGTTGTTGCGCTGCTATCAGTCATACTCGTCTATCCTTTTATGCGGCCCCTAGGGCCTTCTAAACTGTTTAATCCAACTGCCAACGTTAGAGTTGGCGATCAATGTCATAACCAATAGTACCGCAGCCATCACAAACCACTGAACAGCATAGGCTGTATGCTTTTCAGGCTGCACAGCAACGGTCACCCAGCCAGTTTCTAAAGATCCTACAGAGTCACTATCGAGGCGTAATTGGTACTCATAAAAAGGCTCTCCAAATAACTCTTCAGCGCGCTCTACCGAAATCCACCCGACCCGACTCGGCCACTGCCTCACCACTGTGATTTGGTCGTCTAATCGATAACCGCCACGTAAGTTATGATACAAAAACCCACGCACCTGAACCTCGCCAACCACTGGCTCTACCTCAGGCAACTGACTTCTGTCTAATGAGGCTGGCACCCACCCACGATTAACCAACATGGCCTGTGGTAGCCCATCTGCCTCAAGCCCCTTAACACTCATCGGCTCTAGTATCTCGTATCCAGGCCGACCATTTTTGACTCGGTTGTCCAACACTATTTGGCGCGATGAATCGAGTGCTCCCGTTAGCCAAGCCGGCCTATATTGTTGATTGCCGCCTGCTAACAGCGCCTTTACATCAGCGGGTGCCGCTTGTTGATTAGCACTAAAAGCCGCGACGATAGCGCTTTTTTCATCGGCTCGGTCCAACTGCCAAAACCCCAAGAAAATTAACAATGGAAACAAAAAAAACATCAGCACCAATAGTTTTTTATTGGGCTGCCAGTGAAATTGTTGCACAGAAGATTGGGGGTCTTGATCCATTTGTGTTTAAATTCACCTTTTTTGAAGAGCAGTTAATCCCATGGTGTTAAAAGTAATTATCATCGTTCTATTTATCACAGTGGTCATTAGTCTTTTTGGCGGGCTTCGCTTTTTGATCAAAGACCTCGGAGACTCTCAGCGACGCTTGTTCAACAGCTTAGGAGTGCGCATTACATTAGCGGCTATGTTGTTGGGCACAATTATTTATGGTGCCTATACCGGACAGATTACCAGTAAGGCCCCTTGGGATCGACAATTACATCCAGAGGCGACGATGCCAATGCCTCAAGCCCCTAACCCCGCCGATGACTAAAATAATACTCCTAAGATAAAAACGGCCAGGAATTACCTAGCCGTTTATGTGCCTGGTCCATTCCCTAGCCAAGCACATATACGATAAGAAATAAGCCGATCCAAATAACATCTACAAAGTGCCAGTACCAAGCCGCCATTTCAAATCCGAAGTGATCTTTATCAGTGAACTGTCCCTTAGCCCCACGAAGAAAAGCAATCAACAGCATGATAGTGCCTAAGGTTACGTGCGCACCATGGAATCCCGTTAGCAGGAAGAATGTCGTGCCATAGATACCCGACTCTAAGGTAAGTCCTAATTCTTGATAAGCGTGGATATACTCTTCTGCCTGCAGGAACAAAAAGACAACGCCTAACAAAACCGTCAGTCCCAACCATGTTACGAATTTCTTCCGGTTGCCCTCCTTGAGCGCGTGATGGGCAACGTGTACCGTTCCGCTTGAACTCAGCAGAACAATCGTATTCCACAGCGGTAACCACCCCAATATCTGACTAAAGCTCCATCCCGGAAAGCTCATCGCATGCTCAGGGCCTTTAAATTGAAATTCAGTCGCATCTGGATTAGCAGCCAATGTAACGACCTGATCAGGAGTCACTAATGGAGGCCAGGTCGCGTCATAACCAGGCCATAGGTGCGTTGCATTCGCTATAGCCGCATCGGTGGCCGTATCATCAAACCAACCAACAGCCGCTTCACCATCAAGCCAAGGACCAACCAAGACTCGAACATAAAATAAGGAACCAAAGAAGCAAACGAAAAACATCAGCTCAGAAAAAATAAACCAGTACATCCCTAATACGTAAGAGTGTTTTAACTGGTCGCTTACGATGCCCCTCGTATTTTCTTCGATAACCAGGCTCCACCACTTATACATGGCCGCAGCCATGATTAGCGAACCAATCAAAAAAATCGTCGATGTGCCGCCATCGATTACCCAGCTAGCCGCTCCGTAGCCCATCGCGCCCATACCCGTTGCCGCCATAAGGGGCAGTTTGCTTTGCTCGGGTACGTAATAAGAACTTTCAGATGACATTGTTAATCTCCATTTACTGTATTTGTGAGACCTGCATGGGTATGCGGTCAGTTATATCAAAAAGTGTGTATGACAAAGTGACGGCATTGACGCTGACGGGTAAGTCAGGATCAAGAACAAACACGACAGCTAACTCTGCCTGCTCACCAGCGCCCAGCGGCTGATTGTTAAAACAAAAGCATTCGGTTTTATGAAAATAGTCTGCAGCATTATTAGGCAACACATTAGGGATTGCCTGGGCAACCATGTCATTACTCGTTTTGTTCCGCGCAAAAAATGTAATCTCACGTGACTCGCCGGGATGGACAAACACCTTATGCTCCGTGGGATAAAAGTCCCAAGGAATGGTGGCATTGTTGGTCGCCACAAACTGCACCTCCACCTTACGAGAGGTGTCGATGGTTATTTCACTTGCCGTGTAGGCTCCGCCAGTCTTGCCTCCAATGCCGGTAACCTCACAAAAAAGATCATAAAGCGGGGGCAGTACAAATATTGCAAAGGCAAACATTGCCACAGCACCCATCAACAGCTTAATTAGTAAGCCGCCATGTGTTGATGTTCTACTCATCTTTACTCTCTACTACTTAACAACAGGTGGTGTTGAGAAAGTATGAAATGGTGCCGGTGTAGGCACAGTCCACTCCAAACCTTCGGCGCCTTCCCAAACTTGGGGGTCATCAATCGGCTTACCCCAGCCAATGGTTCGGATAACATTGTACAAGAACAATAGCTGGGCTCCGCCGTACAGAAAGGCACCAATACTTGATACCATATTCCAATCCGTAAATTGCAGTCCATAGTCAGAATATCGACGTGGCATACCAGCTAGACCCAAAAAGTGCTGAGGCATAAAAGTGATGTTAAACGCGATAAAGGCAATCCAAAACTGCACTTTGCCCATGGTTTCATCGTACATTCTGCCGCACCACTTAGGCAGCCAATAATAGACTGCGGCCGTGCCACTGAACACCGCGCCGGCTACCATAACGTAGTGAAAATGCGCCACCACGAAGTAGGTGTCATGGTACTGAGTATCAGCAGCCGCAATCGACAGCATCATCCCGGTAAATCCACCGAAGGTGAACAAAATCACAAAGGCAATACTAAACAACATCGGCGTTTCAAAAGTTAGGGCACCTTTGTACATGGTGGTGATCCAATTAAACACCTTGACGCCTGTTGGCACCGCAATCAGCATCGTCGCATACATAAAGTACAGCTCGCCAGCAATCGGCATGCCCACCGTAAACATGTGATGAGCCCACACTATAAATGACAGAAAGGCGATGGAAGCTGTAGCATAAACCATTGAAGAATAGCCGAACAGCGGCTTGCGGCTAAAGGTTGGAATGATCTGCGAAACCACACCGAAAGCAGGCAAGATAATAATATAAACCTCAGGGTGACCAAAGAACCAGAACACGTGCTGGAACAGAACGGGATCACCGCCGCCAGCAGCATCGAAGAAGCTAGTGCCAAAGTTGATATCCATCAGCATCATAGTGACGGCGCCTGCCAACACGGGCATTACCGCGACTAACAAAAACGCAGTGATGACCCAAGTCCAGACAAACAAAGGCATCTTCATATAGGTCATGCCCGGTGCGCGCATATTCATCACGGTAGCAATAATATTAATCGAGCCCATGATTGAAGAAGCACCCATCATATGAACACCGAAAATGAAATAGTTAACCGTATCGGGGGCGTAGGTTGTCGATAGCGGGGCGTAGAACGTCCAGCCAAAATTGGGCCCACCACCTTCCATAAACAATGTCGAGGTCAGTATGGTAAACGCAAAAGGTAAAATCCAAAAGCTTAAATTATTCATCCGCGGCAAAGCCATATCCGGCGCGCCGATCATCATCGGAATCATCCAGTTAGCTAATCCAACAAAGGCTGGCATGATCGCACCAAAAACCATCACCAGGCCATGCATGGTGGTCATTTGAACGAAAAATTCTGGTTTAATTAACTGCATTCCTGGCTGGAATAATTCCGCCCGAATAACCATTGCAAAAAAACCGCCAAGCAAAAACATAGCAAAACTAAACCACAGGTATAGGGTGCCAATATCTTTATGATTGGTACTGAAAAGCCAGCGGCTAAAAAAGTTTTGTGAGGGACCGTGAGCCATTTAAATTACTCCCTATTGGCTTTGTTTGAAGTTAAGAACGTTGATTGGCTGAACGATATCACCGACATCGTTACCCCAAGCATTACGCTCATAATGTACAACAGCGGCAATCTCAACTTCTGAGAGCTGCTCTGCGAAAGACTGCATGGCAGAACCGGCGACACCGTCAATAAGAATGGCGATATGTCCTTCTGCTGGGCCTAATGCAATAGGGCTATCTTTCAGCGCGGGGAAAACTCCCGTAATGCCTTCGCCATTGACTTGGTGACAGCCTGCACAGGAGCGGCCATAAACTTGTTCGCCTTTTACCATTAACTCGTCAAAAGTCCATTGCTTGCCAATAGTAGAAGCGTAGATCGCTGCCTCTTCTTTCTTCCCTGCCAGCCATGCCTCATATTCAGCTTCTTCTTTGACCTCAACGACTACAGGCATGAAAGCATGGCCCAAGCCGCAAAGTTCGGTGCACTCACCAACATAGGTTCCGGGTTGATCAGTCTTAGCCCAGGCCGCAGTAAAGAGCCCTGGCACTGCGTCTCGCTTGACACCAAAATCAGGCACCCACCAGCTATGGATAACGTCGTTACCAGTGATTAAAAAGCGAACTTTTTTATTGGTAGGAATAACCAGGGGCTGAGTTACTTCACGGAGATAGTGCTCACCCTTTGGAGCGCGCCCATAGATCTCGTCCTGCGATGTGCGAAGCTCACTCATGAACTTAACGCCCTCACCTATATACTCATACTGCCATTTCCACTGATATCCAGTCACTTTTATGTCAATGTCAGGGTTTTCAGTGTCATAAACTTTGAGTAACGCCGTCGTAGCAGGCACTGCCATCACAATCAGAATGAGCGCCGGTATGACTGTCCAAAGTACCTCTACCACTAGGTTCTCATGAAAGTTTGCCGCTGTAACCCCTTTGGATTTGCGGTGGGCAAACATAACGTAGAACATAAAGCCAAGCACAAGAACACCGATGACCGTACAGATCCATATCATGATCATGTGAATGTCATAAGCCGCCTGGCTAACTTCGGTAACTCCTCGGGGCATATTAAGTTGCCGCGTCACGCTCTCAGCGCTAACGCTTCCCGCGAGCAACAAACTCGAGGGCCTCAGCAAACCCAAGAAAAGCGCTTTCGCTCTTTTCATCATCGCTTCATTCTCCATGGTAATTCATAAAATACGGTTATTTCACCCTTTCAGCGCCGGCCTTCCATATAACCCATCAGCTCGCGCGGCGCGATTGTAGCAAACAAAGGTCCGTTTCACTAGCGTGAATGGGATCAAAACCATAACCCAAATGGGTTGCATTAAATGCTGAGCATAAAAAGCCCTTTAATATTTTTGATAGAACGTGGCTGCACCGTATTACTCTTCAAATGGCGGTTAATTATCCGCAGCCTCACTCCTTAAGATCGAGAATTTTTACCGGACTAGTCTGTTGATCAATTTCATCTTTACTGAGATTAACTCGCGTTTGAATTTCTCTTGGCGACGACGAAATTCGCATTTCATCTTTAAAGCCGCAACTAACACACTCCCGAAAATCGACTCCATCCTCGGAAAAAGCCTGAAGTTTGTCCATAACAGCGCACTTGGGGCAGGTAACGCCAGCAATAAATCTTTTTTTAGTTGAAAAAACCATCACATTATCATCACAATAGGGACTTCTATTATATATGGCATTGTTCAATATGGATCTCTCTATTCGCTCTCACAGGGGAATTTCTCCTAATCTCGGTCTTCGCGTTTATGTCGACCCCGCTGCAACTGTTATTGGTAATGTTTGTCTGGGAGACGACGTGTCTGTTTGGCCTGGGGCAGTTCTTCGTGGAGATATGCACTCTATTAGTGTTGGCGCACGATCCAACATCCAGGACAATGCAGTGCTACATATTACCCATGCCTCTGATTTTAATCCTGCAGGCTGGCCCCTAAGTATTGGTGAGGACGTTGTTGTTGGTCATCGAGCAATCCTTCATGGCTGCACTTTAGGTAACCGGATTTTGGTGGGTAACGGCGCTATTGTGAATGATGGCGCAGTCGTCGAAGACGAAGTAATTATCGGCGCCGGCTGCATGGTGCCGCCAGGAAAAACACTCGCCAGCGGTTTCGTCTATGTTGGCAATCCTTGCAAACCGTTACGTGAGATCAGCGATAAAGAGAAGTCCTTTTTTAGCTACTCCCCCGCCAATTACGTGAAATTAAAAAATCAGTACCTACTGGAGCGTGAGCAAGATTAAATGTCAAAGCGCGCCTCGTAAAGCTTTAAGCACCTCAGTGGTGCTCGGCCGGACTCCGCGCCATGAGTAGAATGACTCAGCGGCCTGCCCAACTAACATTCCCAAACCGTCTGACGCTGTCGCGCCGCCGTTTAATGCCCACTGAACAAAGAGCGTTGGCGAAGAGCCGTACATCATGTCATAGCAGGCAGAGCCTTCAGGGCCAATTAAGCTCTTCGGCAAGCTAAGCTCCGATCCATTAAGGCTCGCACTGGTGCCATTAATAATCAGGTCAAACTCTTGGCCATCTAGCATGTCCAGACTACAGCCCAACAAATAGCCCAACTCGGCAAAATCTTTGGACAGCTTAAGCGCCTTACTCAGCGTTCTATTTGCAATCACAACATGTTGGGGCTGCTGTGCTAAAAGAGGCTCCAAAACACCTCTAACGGCACCTCCGGCGCCCAACACCAGAACTCGCTTAGCTTTTATTGTCCAGCCTAGCTGATTAATAATGTCTCCTACCAGGCCAACGCCATCAGTGGTATCACCAAGCACGGTGCCGTCAGGCTGCATGATGAGAGTATTTACCGCGCCCGCTAATAACGCTCTTTTGGTTTTATTGGACGCATAATCAAAAGCGTCCTGCTTGAACGGAACCGTAACATTTAAGCCCTTGCCGCCATTAAAGAAAAAGTCGTCTGCTGCTGTAGTAAAATTATTTTCTTCGACCAACTGAGAAGCATACTCCATCCGCTGGCCAGTCTGCTCAGCAAACATTTGATGAATCATCGGCGATCGAGTATGAGCGATAGGGTTTCCAAAAACCGCGTATTTATCTGTCATCAAACCCATTCCTGCTGAATTAAATATTTATCGTAAAGCTCGGCTTCATCAGAGCCCGGTTCTGGTGACCAATCGTAATCCCACCGCACCAATGGCGGCAGAGACATTAAAATTGACTCTGTGCGGCCGTCACTTTGAAGGCCAAACAAGGTCCCCCGATCATGAACCAGATTGAACTCTACGTACCTGCCACGGCGGTAAAGCTGAAAGTTTCGCTCCCTTTCCCCGTAAGCCGCCTTTCTTCGACGCTGGAGAATGGGCATATAAGCAGACGAAAAGCTGTCTCCAACGCTACGCATAAGAGCAAAGCTCTGATCAAATCCAAGCTCGTTGAAATCATCAAAGAATAAGCCGCCAATACCCCGCGGCTCCCTTCGATGAGGCAAGTAAAAGTAATCGTCACACCAGCTCTTTAACCGAGGATAGAGCTCTATCGAAAATGGATCACAGGCTTTCTTGGCTGTGCTGTGCCAATGCCGACAATCCTCATCGTTTCCATAGTAGGGGGTAAGGTCATAGCCTCCACCAAACCACCATACCGGGTCAGCGCCCTCTTTCTCTGCAATAAAAAACCGGACATTAGCATGCGCAGTCGGTACGTAAGGGTTTTGTGGGTGTATCACTAAAGAAACACCCATGGCCTGCCAGCTTCGCCCTGCTAGTTCGGGGCGGCTCTGGCTGGCTGAAGGCGGCAATTGATCACCATGCACATGAGAAAAGTTTACCCCTACTTTCTCAAAATCAGTGCCATCCGCAGCAACCCTGCTCCGACCACCACCACCCTGATCACGCGTCCAATTATCTTCACGCCAGGCAACACTGTCCTCAGCCTGCAATGCCGAACAAATGTCGTCTTGCAATCCGAACAAATAGCCCTTCACTTTTTCTTTGTCGATTGTGTCCATTCTATCCTGGCCGAATTACCCCTCCAGTTAGTAAGTCTCTGATCTCACTTTCTTTTGCTGCTAGCCCAATCTCACCGGCAGTCTGGAAATCTATGTCTTTGCTAAAATAATCTTGTACTTTAAGCCCTGTGGCGGCGGCCGGCAAACTTTGCGGGTTTGCCGAGGTTGAGACAATCGGCCCACCAAATAAATTGCACAGTGCCGCCGCCAGCGGGTGCTTAGTAACACGCAGCGCAATGGTAGTATGTCGGCCAACAATCCAATCCGGGGCGAAGCCATTATGAGGTACTAGCCATGTCGTCGGCTTAACTCGCTGTTCACTGAAACGATCGCGCTGATGTTGATTCAGACCCTGGAGCATAGACTCAACCTGAGAGGTCTCTCCGGCGATTAAGATCAATCCTTTATCAACATGACGGTTCTTTAAACGAAGAATTTTTTCGACGGCTGCTTCAGACCAAGGATCACACCCCAAGCCCCAAACAGCTTCCGTAGGATAAGCAATGACACCCCCTTCCTTAAGGGTCTGTGTCGCTTGGATGATTTGAGCGTGGCCGCTCCATTCACTCACAAGGTAGTCAGCTGTTTTTCAGCTTTTCCTGAAGGGCGGCATCTTTCGCGATAATCGCCGCAGCGTTAGCCGCACGTTCATCAATCAATTTTTGATGCATTTCAGGATCAGAAGCGCCGATAATTTGAGCTGTCAAGTAAGCTGCGTTTTTCGCCCCCGCCTTGCCAATAGCTACCGTTGCTACAGGTATACCACCCGGCATTTGTACAGTTGAAAGAAGCGCGTCAAGGCCATCTAACGACCCATTAATAGGAACGCCAATAACTGGCTTTAATGTCGTCGCGGAAACCGCTCCAGCTAAATGCGCGGCCATCCCCGCCGCACATATAAAGGCAACACATCCTCGAGCATCGGCGTCTGTTACAAAGCTGTGGGTGGCTTCCGGCGTACGATGCGCAGAAGTGACTTTAACCTCAAAAGGAATATCAAACTTTTTTAAAATTTCAAAGCTCGCTTCCATAACCGGTAAGTCGGAATCAGAGCCCATTAAAATCGCAACGAAAGGTTTGTTCATAACGTTATTCACTTTACTAATAATTCGGCAGACTACCGCAACCACTGGCGATGTGCAACTATGAGAGGTGGGCCATTCTACTATAGGTCAGTGAAATTTTAGGAACCTCAAGCTCTGATAAACCAAATTACCCTACGGACTAAACTAACCTTTGGTAAAACCCATTTTCATTGACGATTGTATTTTTTAATTCCAGGGCAACCAAATGCACCCAAGTATTAATACGCCCGCGATAGATTTTCAGTGTGCTTTCATCTTCATTTTTGTGCTGATCATGTATACTAATACCTGCAACCCTATCAATGAATGTAGTGACACTCAGAATAATGAATTCATGGCTAAACTAGACATTCTTCAGTACCCAAATCCACGATTGCGCATCAAGGCCTCGCCGGTAAAAGAGGTAGATGCCTCGATCCGATGTCTAGTGGACGATATGCTGGAAACGATGATCGCTTCTGATGGTATTGGCTTAGCAGCCTCTCAGGTAGACGTGCATCAACGTGTTATCGTAATGGACTTGACTGAAGACCGCTCTCAACCCAAAGTCTTCATTAATCCTGAAATAAAGGTCCTAGATGAAAGTACAGAGCCATATGATGAAGGCTGCCTCTCTGTTCCAGGATTTTATGAAACTGTAGACCGCCCAATTCATGTCATGATTTCTGCTTTGGATCGTGATGGGAATGCCTTTAAAGAGGAGGCGTTCGGCCTTTTAGCCGTTTGCATACAGCACGAAATTGATCATCTAGAGGGGAAATTGTTCGTCGACTATCTTTCCTCTTTGAAGCGCCAAATGATCCGTAAAAAGATGAAAAAACAGCTGGCATAGGATGTATGTAAAGTGAGAATTATTTTCGCTGGAACACCAGATTTTGCTGCATCTCATCTCCAGGCTATTATCAGTGATAACAGCCATCAGATCTTAGCGGCCTATACCCAACCAGATCGTCCTGCGGGGCGAGGGAAAAAGCTTTCAGCAAGTCCAGTAAAAAAACTAGCTGAGGCAAACGGTATTGAGGTGCTGCAACCCGCCTCCCTCCGAGAACATGGACAACAAGAATTGGTGGCCAATCTGCAAGCAGATCTAATGGTTGTTGTGGCCTATGGCCTAATTCTTCCACAGTCTATCTTAGATACGCCGCGGCTCGGCTGCATTAATGTCCATGGGTCCATACTTCCACGATGGCGCGGGGCCGCTCCCATCCAAAGAGCCATTGAAGCAGGCGACACTGAAAGTGGTGTCACCATCATGCAAATGGATTCAGGCCTAGACACCGGTGCGATTCTCTCAATCTCAAGGTGCTCGCTCGCTAACGGAGAAACCAGCAAAACCTTACATCAGAGACTCGCAGTCTTAGGCTCTTCGTCACTAACCGCCATGCTTTTCAAACTTGAAGCAGGCAATGCGGTTAGTATCGAACAGGATAATAATCAGAGTACCTACGCTGCCAAGATTGATAAAGCTGAAGCGCTTATTAATTGGAGTCTGCCAGCGACGACTATAGATCGTTGCGTGCGAGCTTTTAATCCTTCACCAACCGCTTTTTCATTAATTGATGGGCAACGATTCAAAGTCTGGGATGCGGCTGTTATAGCTGGGCTTAATAGCTCGGCGGCGGGACATATAAATTCCTTTGATGCTAATGGCCTATTAGTTGGCTGTGGCCAAGATGCATTGTTGCTGAAGGAAATACAGTTGGCCGGGAAACCACGAATGCCTATTGAAGAGCTATTGAAGTCACGTTCAGAGTTATTTGCTAGTGGGAAATTACTTGGCCAATAAACCAAAAAACTCGAGGCAACTGCCTATTCGCGTCGCGGCCGCAGAAGTCGTCGCTAAGGTCCTTCGTGGCCAGTCGCTATCAATGCTACTTCCCGAATACGCCACCCGCGTTGATGAAAAGGAACGCGCATTATTTAAAGAAATCTGCTTTGGCTCTCTGCGCTGGTACCCTCAAATTTCAATATTACTTAAACAGCTGATCCAAAAGCCTCTGCGTGAAAAAGATTTAGAAGTTCAAGGTCTGATCGCCTGTGGCATTTACCAGCTGATGTACATGCGAATATCCGAGCATGCTGTGGTCAATGAAACCGTGTCCGCCGTCAATGGCCTTAACCGCAAATGGGCAAAAGGGTTAGTTAATGCCGTATTAAGAAGCTTTCAGCGGCAAAAAGTGAAGCTGCTAGCAGAGCAAGCTAACAATACAACATTTCAATCTGCTCATCCAAAATGGCTAATGAACAGGCTCGTTCAAGCTTGGACTCAAACCACAGCTGACGATATTATCGCAGCCAATAACGATCGTGGCCCAATGACTTTGCGGGTTAATCGGCGGCATGGTCTCCGTAGTGACTACATACAGCGCCTAGAAGACGCGGGCATTAGTGCAGTCAAAACAATGCACAGCGAAGACGGCGTCGTTCTAGATTCACCCGTCGATGTTACCGCTCTGCCTGGGTTTGCTGAAGGCGATTTAAGCGTGCAAGATGAGGCGGCACAGCTTGCTGCCGGGTTGCTGTGTTTAAAACCAGGCCTGTCTATATTAGATGCCTGCTCAGCACCAGGAGGCAAAACTTGTCATATTCTTGAAACTGAGCCCAAGCTTAGCTCTGTTTTAGCTCTCGATTCTGAGTCTCGACGTATGCCCAGAGTAGAAGAAAATCTATCAAGACTAAAGCTCCGTGCGAAGTTAAAAGTTGCTGATGCTGGAGATCTCGATAGCTGGTGGGATAATCAGTCTTTTGATCGCATTTTATTGGATGCCCCCTGTTCCGCAACTGGCGTTATCCGACGCCACCCAGACATCAAAATACTGCGCAAACCCGCAGATATTGATAAGCTAGCTAATATTCAAGCAAGGCTGCTAGAAATACTCTGGCAAACTCTGAGCAATGAGGGTATTTTAGTCTATGCAACTTGCTCAATCTTGCCGGAGGAGAACGATCAGGTAGTAAAGGCTTTTGTGGCTAACCACAAAGAAGCAGAAATAATGACCATTGAGGCTAGTTGGGGGGCGGCTACAGATTGTGGTCGGCAATTATTCCCAACCATAAATGGCTCTGATGGGTTTTACTATGCAAGACTTCGTAAAAAACCATCTGTCGGCAAAGACGCCGATAAAGGCCCGGAATAACGATGAAAATAATTATAGTAGGTGCTGGTCAAGTTGGCGGTACGCTCGCCGAAACGCTAGCTCGTGAATACAATGATGTAACCTTGATCGATATTGATGAAGGTGTGTTGCGTGGACTGCAAGATCGCCTCGACGTTCGAACGGTAGTTGGCACGGGCAGCTATCCAGATGTTTTGGTCCAAGCCGGAATTGAAGATGCCGACATGCTGGTCGCAGTCACGAGCAGCGATGAAATTAACATTACCGCCTGCCAAGTGGCCTATTCCCTGTTCCAAACGCCGACTAAAATAGCTCGTGTTCGAGCCCACAATTACACTAATCCAAAATATAAAAGCATTCTTTTTAATGACAAGAATATGCCGGTAGATGTAATGATCGCTCCAGAGCAGGCAGTCACTCATTACATTCGTAGACTAATTGAACAACCTGGCGCTCTTCAGGTCCTGGATTTTGCGGACGGCGTTCTTCAGCTAGTAGGCTTGCGCGCGGTCAAAGACAGCCCGCTGGTCGGACAAGAGTTGCGCACTCTAAAAGAGCATATACCTAAAGCCGATGCGCGCGTTGCCGCACTCTACCGAAAGGATCGGGCTATTTCCCCGGTCGGTGATACCGTCATCGAGGATGGTGACGAAGTGTTTTTTATAGCCGCCAAGAAAAATATTCGTAAGGTCATGAGCGAGCTTCGCCGTCTTGAAAAGCCTTATCACAGACTGGTGATTGCTGGTGGTGGTAATATCGGCTTTAGACTAAGCAAAGCCCTTGAAGAAGATTACAGCATTAAAATCATCGAGTTTTCTCCCAAACGAGCAGACTACCTATCTGAAAAGCTAAATCGCGCCGTGGTTTTAAATGGCTCAGCAACAGACCAAGAACTGCTGTTAGATGAGAATATTGATAAAACTGACGTGTTCTTAGCCTTAACCAATGATGATGAGGTTAATATCATGGCTTCTCTTCTCGCCAAGCGCCTTGGTGCCAAGAAAGTCATGACACTTATTAGCAACCCAGTTTATGCCGACCTAATGCAGGGCGGGGAAATTGATATCGCCATCTCTCCACAGCAGGCGACAATAAGTTCGTTACTGGCCCATGTTCGTCAAGGCGACACGGTTAGTGTGCACTCGCTGCGCCGCGGGGCTGCTGAAGCCTTGGAATTCATCGTTCATGGTGACGCAAAATCTTCAAAAGTGGTGGGTCGCGCCATTGGCGATATTAAGTCGCCCCCTGGATCTACACTAGCGGCCTTAGTCCGCAACGGAAAGGTGATCATTGCCCATCATGATACCGTCATAGAGACCGACGATCACGTAATAGTGTTCGTCGTCGACAAAGAAAACACGAAGGCCGTTGAAAAACTCTTTTCGGTCGGATTCACTTTCTTCTAGGACACGGGCTTTTATGCATATTGCTGTTATATCGCGAGTTTTAGGTATGTTGCTGATGATCTTCAGCCTGACCATGCTCTCGCCAATACTTGTCGCATCCATCTACGAAGAAAATACGACTCCGATGTTCCTTCTGGCTTTTGTCATCACACAGTTCGTTGGCCTAGCATTTTGGCTCCCCTCTAGAGGTCGCATGGGAGAGCTAAGGACTCGCGATGGCTTTTTCGTAACTGTCTTTTTCTGGCTGGTTCTTAGCTCTTTTGGAACCTTGCCACTCATTTTTTCCGAAGCCACTAACCTATCATTTGTTGATGCTTTGTTTGAGTCTGTCTCAGGGTTAACCACCACCGGTGCAACTGTGTTATCGGGTCTCGATGAATTGCCCAAGTCAATCCTCTATTATCGACAGCAACTACAATGGCTCGGTGGTATTGGTATTGTGGTTATTGCCGTCGCGATTTTGCCCATGTTAGGTATCGGTGGCATGCAAATATATCGTGCGGAAACACCTGGGCCGATGAAAGATGCCAAGCTAACCCCACGTATTGCTGAAACTGCTAATGTGTTATTTAAAATTTATCTCACCCTTACCATAGTCTGTGCTCTAGCGTATTGGTGGGCGGGAATGAGTGGCTTTGATGCTATCGGCCATAGTTTTTCTACCGTTGCGATTGGCGGCTTTTCTACGCATGACGCCAGTATTGGCTTCTTCGATAGCGATTTGATTATGGCTATCTGTACATTTTTTATGGTCATCTCGGGCCTAAATTTTGCTCTGCATTACCACGTATGGCATAACCGTCGTCTTAATTTCTATTGGGCAGATCCCGAAGCTAGGATGTACATATATCTTTTATTATTCGGAATGTTTATCACCTGTTCTTACCTCTACTTCAGTGGCACTTATGGTTGGAAAGACAGCTTTAGTTTAGGCGTGTTTCAACTAGTTTCAATGCTGACAACCACAGGATTTACCACCACTGAATTTAATAGCTGGCCAACCTTTTTGCCGTTCTTCTTAATCTTTTTGAGCTTTTTCGGTGCTTGCGTTGGGTCTACCGGTGGCGGCATCAAGATTGGTCGAATGTTGATTATGGCTCAGCAAGGTATTCGCGAGCTTTATCGGCTAGTGCACCCTAATGCGTTGCTACCCATTAAAATCCGCAATCAGCGCGTTCCCGAGCGAGTAGTCGATGCTATCTGGGCGTTCTTTGGCGTTTATCTAGCCATTTTTTATCTAATGGTACTGCTACTGTTAGCTTCAGGCCTAGACTATGTAACCGCCTGGTCCGCCACGGCCGCTGCACTAAACAACCTTGGACCAGGTTTGGGAGGCGTCGCCACTAACTACGCAGACATTAGTAGTTTTGCCAAGATAGTGCTGAGCTGGGGAATGCTCTTAGGGCGACTGGAGATATTTTCGCTACTAGTATTATTCACCCCCACTTTTTGGAGGAATTAATTAGCTACTCTTTGCGAGCCTGGTAATAAGCCTCTTCAGAAATAGTGTGATAAGCCGTTGCCTGCCGCTGAAAAGCTTTAACGGAGGTGGCAATACGTCGAGAAATATCTGAATCATCCGCCAGCTCTTCAAGCATCTCTACAGAGATACTGCGTAGCTCCGTAATTACTTCATCGGGAAGCTTTCTCAACTGCACGCCATGGGTTTCAACTAAGCTAATTAATGCCTCGTTGTTTCGCGCCGTATACTCATCGAGCATGTCTTGATTAACGGCCCTAGCGGCTGTCTCAACAATTGCCTGCAAATCATTCGGCAAGCTCGCTAAAGCGTCTTTGTTAACAATTAACTCCAAGGTCGGGCCTGGTTCATGCCAGCCGGGGTAATAGTAATATTTAGCCACCTGATGAAAACCAAATGCAATATCGTTGTAAGGACTCACCCATTCAAGGGCATCAATGACCCCCGTCTGCATGGCGGTATAAAGCTCACCACCGGCGATGGTCACCGAGACCCCGCCAGCGCGAGTTATAACATCTCCCCCCATTCCCGGGATCCGCATTTTTAATCCCTTAATATCATCCATAGAGTTTATTTCTCGATTGAACCACCCAGCCATTTGCACGCCTGTATTACCCGCAGCAAAGGGAACTAAGTTAAATTCACTGTAGAGCTCTCTCCACAACTCTAAACCCCCGCCATAATGCAGCCATCCATTCATCTCTTGAGCGTTAAGCCCAAAAGGCACCGAAGTAAAAAATGCAGCGGCCTTCGACTTTCCGGTCCAGTAATAGGAAGCGCCATGTCCCATCTCAGCAGTGCCTTGAGACACCGCATCGAACACTTCAAATGCTGGGACCAATTGACCCGCACCAAACACCTTAATTTGCAGTCTTCCGTCGCTCATTGCATGGACTTTTTTAGCAAAATTTTCGGGCGCCGTGCCTAGTCCAGGATAATTTTTAGGCCACGTGGTGACTAGCTTCCATTTGAAGTGTTGCTGTTTCTCCGCTATACCAGAGGCGGCCGTCTTGTCGTCGCCCCCGCCGCAGCCAACCAAAAACAAAGCTAACAGTACCGTTACTATAATGCGCATTTTTTACCCTCTTTTGTGGTGCTTCCTGTTCTTTTTATATAGCGGCCAAATTGGCAGACGCCAAGATTAAAATTTTAGTCCCGACCCCCTCGAAGCTTACATGGACTCTTGCTCTTGGGCCATTGCCTTCGAAATTCAAGATCACACCTTCGCCATAAACATTATGATTAACCGTCTGTCCCAACTGAAACCCCGTTTCTTCACCCTGATCACTGCGCATAGCCCCCGCAGCATAGCTTGTCGGCCGCGCTATGGTGTTTTGCAGCCGAACTTCTTCTATTACCTCTTTTGGAATATCCCGGACAAACCTAGAAATTGAATTAAATGATTCGCTTCCATAAATAGATCGACTCTCTGCAAACGTTATATAGAGTTTTTGCTTCGCTCTAGTTATGCCCACATAAGCCAGCCGCCGCTCTTCCTCTAACCGTCCAGGTTCATCCAGCGACATCTTATGAGGAAATAAATTCTCTTCCATTCCTGCAATAAACACCAATGGAAACTCCAGCCCCTTGGCGCTGTGCAAGGTCATCAACTGCACCGCGTCTTGGTCTTCATCCGCTTGGCGATCGCCAGAATCTAAGGCAACCTGATCTAGAAATTGTGGCAGTACCGGTAAGTCTCTATCTTCAGCCTCAAAGTTTCGGCAGGCACCAACGAGTTCCTCGAGGTTCTCAACACGAGCTTGGCCTCGTTCGCCTTTTTCCCTCCGATGCATTTCTATCAGCCCGCTGTGTTGCATCGCGTTTTCTGCCTGCTCAGCTAATGGTTGTTCGTCGAACTGTCCACTCATTTCATTGACTAGCTCAATAAAAGCAGTAATAGCATTTGTTGCTCTTGCCGCCATGCGCTTCTCACTGACCACCGCAACAGAGGCTGACCACAGCGACGTGTTATTGTCTCGAGCTAATTCTCGCACTATCTCTAAGGTACGATCGCCAATGCCTCGCGGCGGTACATTGACCACTCGTTCAAAGGCTACATCGTCATGGCAGTTCAACATGAGGCGCAGATATGAAAGGGCATTTTTAATTTCCATTCGCTCATAGAAACGCTGCCCACCATAGATACGATAGGGGATTTCGGCCTGCAACAACGCAGCCTCTAGGACCCTTGATTGCGCGTTAGAACGATAAAGAATTGCCGCGTCTTCACGCCGATTCCCATCAGTACTCCAACTGTGTAATCGGTCTGCAATATAGCGGGCTTCATCGTGTTCATTAAAAGCTGAATACAGCGCTATGGCTTCACCTTCTCCTGCATCGGTCCATAGGTTTTTCCCAAGGCGGCCTGAATTCTTGGCGATCACCGCATTAGCAGCCAGCAGGATGTTTGATGTCGAGCGATAGTTTTGCTCTAGCTTTACGATTTCAGTGGCAGGAAAATCACGCTCATAACTAAGAATATTTTCTACCTTAGCACCACGCCAACCATAAATTGATTGGTCGTCATCGCCTACCGCAGTTACGGCACTCACTTTCCTAGCAAGCAATCTTAACCAGGCATATTGAACGGCGTTAGTATCTTGAAACTCATCCACTAAAATATGCTTAAAGCGCTGCTGGTAGTGCTCTAGTACCGCCGGATTATGCTTCCACAGTTCTAACGCCCGAAGGAGTAGTTCCGCGAAATCAATCACACCTAAGCGTTCGCAGGTTTCTTCATAGCCCCTATAGATCCGTAACATGGTGGCCAAATAGGGATCTCCACCCTCTTGAATGTGGGCAGACCGCAAGCCCTCATCTTTTTGGCCATTTATCCACCATTGAGCCTGCTTTGGCGGCCATCTTTGCTCATCCAAATCCATGCTACGCATAACGCGCTTAACTAAGCGTAGCTGATCGTCAGAATCTAGAATTTGAAAATTTTCTGGCAACTTGGCATCGCGCCAGTGCGCTTTTAATAGCCGATGCGCCAAGCCATGAAACGTTCCTACCCACATGCCTCTCAATGACATGCCCAGTAACTCATCAATTCTCTCTCTCATTTCGCGTGCCGCCTTATTAGTAAAGGTGACCGCAAGGATGCCGTAAGGAGACGCGTTATCTACCTGAATCTTCCAGGCGATACGATGCACCAGAACTCGCGTTTTCCCGCTGCCAGCACCGGCTAACACTAAAAGGTGCTGTTTGTCGCTGGTAACTGCCTGTTCTTGGGGGGCGTTGAGATTATGTAGTATTGAGGTAACGTCCATAGGTGTGCAGTCTAACAATTTAATAGACAAAAATCGGGGTCAACTGAATTTCTTTTTCGTTTTAACCGAGATCCAAGACCCTAACGATCAATCACTGGCCAAAATAGTCAAAATAACCCACAAATGACTCTTTTTTTACTACAAAACTGGCAATATAGGCCGTTTTCTTGTAAATTTTTTACATAGCTTACTTTGGATGGCCCATGAAACCCGCTCAATTGACCCAAACCATCAGTGACACGCTGCCCGCGCTTCGAAAATCAGAGCGCAAAGTAGCCGATTTTGTTCTCAAATCACCGCTGAATGTAATCAGGATGCGTATAGTAGATTTAGCCCAAAAGGCTGGAGTGAGTGAACCCACCGTTGTCCGGTTTTGTCGCGCTGTGGGTTGTCACGGCTTTCAAGACTTTAAGCTGGCGCTTGCTCAACAGCTTGCATCCAGTCCAAGCTATGGCCAGATTGCGGTTACTGATACGGACTCCACCCGAGAATATACTCATAAGGTTTTCGACTCTACCGTTGATGCCTTGTTGAAGGTTCGTGACAGCCTGATCTTGGAAAATCTTGAAGCGGCTGTGGCGGCTATTTGCGCTGCCGGTCGCGTTGAGTTCTATGGCTTTGGCGCATCTGCCGCAGTGGCCTTTGATGCACAACACAAGTTTTTTAGGCTTCAAATAACCTCTGCAGCCTACTCTGACCCGCATCTGCAAAATATGTCCGCAGCCTCTCTAAATGCTGGCGATGTGGTTGTCGCTATCTCTCAATCGGGACGATCCCAAGCATTGCTAGATTCTATGGAGTTGGTTAAAAGTGCTGGAGGTATCGTAATTGGCTTAGCGCCCAGCGCATCACCCGTTGCAAAAAGCGCGACAATCGCTATTGAGGTCGACGCGAAAGAGGATATTCAGATCTACACACCATTATCTTCTCGCATTGCCCATTTAGCCGTGATTGATGTTTTAGCGATCGGTGTTGCACAAAAGAAAGGTCCGAAGTTACAAGAGCATCTTCAACAACTTCAAGCTGGCCTTTCATCGTTAAGAAGCCAATAGGGGAGAGGGCTATCTTGGTTCTGTCACCAATCCGCCACTCTAATTGTCTGCAAACACCCTCACTAGTTTCCCGTCCTTTCCGTCAGTGGCAATAATCAGGCTACCATCTGGGGCAATAATGATATTTCGAATTCTACCCAGTTCAGGAAATAATATTTCTTCGTCAGCGACTTTTTCACCATTAAGCTCTAGCCGCCTTAAATCACCTGGCACCATCGCTGAGATAAATAGATCACCATTCCAGCTAGGAAACATATCGCCTTGATAGAGCGCCATGCTTGAAGGGGCTATTGATGGCACCCAGTATTTTACCGGTTGTTCCATGCCTACTTTCTCGGTGAACGGTGAAATAGTCGCGCCACTATAATCAATCCCATAGGTGATGGCCGGCCAGCCATAGTTGTTGCCCGGCACTATGATGTTAAGTTCATCACCACCCTTCGGGCCATGCTCATGTTCAAAAACAGTCCCGTCGTCTTGAATAACCAATCCCTGTAAATTGCGATGCCCATAGGACCAAATCTCAGGCAGCGCACCCGGGGTGTTAGCAAAGGGATTATCTACTGGGATGCTACCGTCATCGTTAACACGCAGAATTTTGCCAAAGTGGTTATCTAGGGACTGGGCTTTTTCTCGATAGTTGAAGCCATCGCCAGATGTGATCAATAAACTCCCGTCAGCCATAAAGGCTAGCCGTGCTCCGTAGTGGGCCGCGGTCTTTCGTGGTGGATCCGACTTGAAAATAGTTTTATGCTCAACAAGCGTGTCCCCTTTTAATCGCGCTCGAACGACATTGAGGCTGTTTAGCGCTGGCTCCTGCGTGTCGGGAGCAGAAAAGGACAGATACACAAATCCATTCTCTTCAAATTCTGGGTGCAAAAGAACCTCTGACAGCCCTCCTTGACCGGCAAACAAAACCTCGGGCACGCCCTCGATCGGCGTTGGTCGTAGTTGACCATCAGTAATCAGTTTTAATTCACCAGAAAGCTCGGTCACTAACATTTGCGTGTCAGAAATATAGGCCATACTCCACGGATGGTCTAATCCCTGGGCCAGAATTTCAGTTTCATACTGGTCGCCAGCGCCAGCGCTTGAACTTAGAACAAGCTGCCAACCCAATAGACTTAAAAACTTAACGATTTTCATCTGTACTGCCCTCCGTTTGACGAGCGCCAAAATAGTAGCCGGCAATCATGCCTGAGCAAATTAAATACACCTTGCCGAGAAGGCTTCTTGCGCCGGCAATAAGATCAAGGTTGTAAAAGGCCAAAGGCATCAAGCCAACAATGGCAAAAAGAGCCGCGCCGCCAGCCAAGGCATAAAGGTACCTTTTATCTATATCAACCCAAACAAGAACAATCCGCGCGACAACAAAGGCGATGAGCATTCCGACAAAAATCAGAGCGGCCACGGGAAACTCCCCTTTAAAGTTCATGCCAATCAGATCGCCAATCAACATTGAAGCCACCATTGGGGTGTCGATCGGCATATCCATGCTGGATAGCCAGGCTATGTTACTCGCGGTTGTTTGTGTAACCAATAAAACTGTGGCGATGGCCACCGCAACTAAAAACGAGACGCTGCCCTTAATCATGTTTCTCCTCTATCCATATTTTGTGTCTTAATGTTTTTCATAGGCTCTTCCACTCTGCTTTTAACCTGTTTTCCTTAGGATCCATAACCCCAAAAAGGTACTGGCAAGAGCCTTAAACGCTTGAGCAAAAATCAGTGGTAATCCGAAAATAAAATCAAGGTATGGCCCCCACATCCAACCATATAGCCAATCAACAACCACCATAAAAACAGGCACATAGTCGACGAAAAATGCCTTGTGGGTGAGCGATAAAACACCATAGTCAGTGGTCAGAACAATAAAGCCTCCCCAGATCACCAACAATAATTGCAGTGGCGTTGTCCAAATCAATACATACGCAAAAACACGCAGCCCGGTTTTCATGATTCACTCCCTGACAGAACAGCACTAGCTTAGCCCTTAATTAAAGACGAATGTGAATAAAATCAGACAGCACCTGCGAAAGCTTCTCGGCTTTGGTCCATTGAAAGAAATGTCCGCCACCTATCATCTGGTGGGGCTGATCTTCTGTCCCTGGCACTTTGGCTAAAAACAGTTTTTCAAAACCATTAGTTACCGGATCATCCCCAGCACCGACACACAAAAATGGTTTTTCAAATGCAGAGAAGAATTCCCATGCTTTCTTCTGTGCATCCAGCGACTGATCGGGAATGCTAGGCACCTGACTGGGCATGGCGCGCACCGCCATCTTAAACGCTGCACTAGGGAAGGGAGCTTCAAAGGCTCTAGATATATCCGTTCTAAAGGGTGACACTTTTTGCAAGCCAAGGTTACCCATTAGTAACTCTGCAGCTATCGCTAACTTTTGTCGTGATTCCATCATTGAGGAGGCAATAATGCCAGCTGGAACATTAACCGTATCCCAAGTATATTTTTGCCAATAGGCAAATTTACGGACCCCCCCATAAGGATCTTCAGCGCCTCCAAAGCCATCCATTTTGCGGACCTGTTGCATCATCGATGCCATGCTGAGCCTCTGAGAACTGGCTCTAAACGCTAAAATTTCTTCGGCAACGCTGTCTGGAACATCGGGACTATAGGGCAGCCCTGTATTGCCCATAGCCACGCGATCAAATCGATCACCATTATCTGCCACCATACGTAGGCCAATTAAACCGCCCCAATCTTGGCCAAAAAAAGTAAGATTTGAAAAATCATTCTGCACTAGCCATTGATTCATCCAGTCGACCTGACTCTGGTAACTATAATCTTCTCTGGCAGCAGGTTTATCAGATTTACCATACCCTGGCAGATCTGGCGCTATCACCCTGATGCCGGCCTTTACTAAATGAGGAATCATTCTGGCGTACAAATAACTCCACACTGGCTGGCCATGCATGGCTAATAAAATTGGACCATCTGCTGGGCCCTCATCGAGGTGATGAATACGTAAATCAGAACCATCGTGAGTTTTGATCACGGTATAATGCGGCTCAAAAGGGTAGTCTTGGATACCCTCAAAACAGTGATCTGGTGTTCGTAAGATTTTCATGCTGGTCTTATCCTCATCATTAGGCGTCGTGTCTATTGGCATTGTAGCTGTCAATACTTGCTCGATGCAATAGCGGTGGCGTGCTACTCCTTAAAGGGATGGGCCTGCAAGTTTTTGCGCTTCTATTTCATTTAGTGGTATTTCGAACTCTTTGCTTGAAACAAAACAAATGGAACGACTTGAGCTAAAGACCAAATCACAATTAAAGAATCACCTTCGCGAAAAATTGAAAATAAAACAAAAGAAAGCGGAGGAAATAGAAAGAGTTTCTTAAAAAAAGATTTGAAGAATTTTAAATAGTTGTCTATATCAAAATGTTCTTTTTTTTCTGCCGACATTGTATTGTAACCAGCAAGGAAATATTTGGCGTTTTTTTGATTTATCCCAAATCCAATTAACAGATAAGTAAATGACATAAACAAAATTGTAGCAAAAATTATCAGATCTTCCATTTAACTGTTACAACCATTTCTACTCCACAATAATCGAGCAAGGTTACCGCTAAATTTTGTGACATACTCCAAGACACTAATCACTTTGAGAAGAATTTTTAAGAACCGCCTCCTTGGTCCCATCCTCATTAATTGTTACTTCAAGAGGCCTCCAATCCTCTCCATCACATATAAATGCAACACACCCTTCAACTCTTAAAATTCCATTATCGTTAAGATAAAGATTAGATTTATAGGTTTTCCCGCGTCTCGGATCATAGATTTTCCCGCCTTTAAATGTTTTCTGATTTATATCCTTAATCAAAAAATTATCTAAAATGTTTATTCCAACAAGAGACCTTGATCTAAGAGATTTATCTTTATTTTGATCATCAAGTATTTGTTTTGGATCAACACCGTCTTCTACAAAAAGTGTTTCAATTTTTGCACAAATATAATCATCACAATTCTCAATCTTTACAATTGAGCCTGACGTCAACCAATGACCAAATATGTTAGTTTCACCAAAAATATTTGTGCTTATCAACAAGAAAGATAATATAAACGTATATTTTTTCATTTAAATCCCTGTTTCAACTGACTCCACAGTTCTCGGGTGTTTTGGTGTAGCGCTTTACTCTTCCTTGTCACCCTGTCCTAGAATTCCCTTTTCTTTCATCTGTTTTTCAAGCAGCAGAACTTTCCCAAGTGCTGCCAAACCAAAAATAAATCCCATTATTGCTAATCCTTCCATAATTTCCTCTCTTTAATTCACTGTTCTGTTCTACTCGACGGTGACGAGTTCAGTTTGAGTGCAGAATTGAGATCATGATTTTTTCTGAACTCTCTATGGAACTTCAAATAAACCTCGATTTCTTTTTTATTCATTTCCCTTCCTAAGGGTAATCAAAGAAGTTGTTGCCAATATTACAAGCATCAATACAGCAAACTCTTTTTCTTCAACAATTGAAACAACAAGAATTGCTGCTGCCCACATAATTGATTGTGAAATTATTATTATTTTATTCATTTAATTCTCTGTTCCAAATTACTCCACCGTATCCGAATGTTCCAATAGGGTGTAGTTTGATAGATCATATCCTTTGTATCAAGGTAGTTTAAATAAGTCTTCAACAGAGCAATTAAGAGTCTTTGCAATTTTTAATGCAAGAACTGTAGACGGAACATAAATTCCGTTTTCAATTGCATTGATGCTTTTCCTTGAAACCTCGGCACCCTCTGATAGTTCTTGTTGAGTTAAACCTGCAGATTTTCTGAGTGCTTCAAGATTATTTAGAAGGTTTTTGTGATGTTTGCCCAATTTTATTTTTCTTCAAAACTTTCAACTGCTTTTGTAATTTCAGCACTGTCATTAGGATATAAATATCCGGCAACTATTGAACCAACTCCAATTGCCGCAACCATAAGACCAACTCCCTTTAAAATACTTATAGATGAAACTGCTCCAAAGAGAAGCAAACCAAGACCAACAAAAAAAGTTATTACTCCACTTCTTCTGTAATCTATGGGTTTTTTCTTTTCTTCTAAGTCTTCCAGTAAGTCTTTAATTTTAGATTGATCTTCAATGTTTTTTGAGATCTGAATTATTGCGTTATATTTATCTTTGTTCATTTTTTGAACAAAAATAAATATAACGAACATTAATAATACTGGCATCAATATCGCAACATAACCTTCCATAATTACTCCTTGTTTATGTGTGTGACAGACATCACACCATGAAATGTGACGCAAACTTATCATAACATCAAAGGGAAGTAAAGGTTACATTAAGTAGTTACTTTAAAGCATTGGGTTTTGAAATTAGCAGGTCTTAAATTCTGCTCTCAAACTTATTCCACCGTTACCGATTTTGCCAAATTCCTTGGCTGATCAACATCGGTGCCTTTCAATAAAGCCACCCGATATGAAAGCATCTGGAGGGGCAAGGTATAGATTATGGCCTCAAGACTTTTAGGGACCGGCGGCATATCAATTACGATAATGCCCGGCTCATTGCTAAAGTCCGCGCTGCAATCAGCAAACACAAACAATTCACCGCCCCGAGCGCGCACCTCGTGAAGATTAGACTTGAGCTTATCCAGTAATTCATTATTGGGGGCAATAGTTACCACTGGCATCTCTTCGTCCACCAGCGCCAACGGCCCATGCTTTAGTTCACCCGAGGGATAAGCCTCGGCATGAATGTAGGAGATTTCTTTTAACTTTAGCGCGCCTTCAAGCGCTATGGGGAACTGTTCGCCGCGGCCTAAGAAAAGGGTATGATGCTTGTTGGCGAAGGCCTCTGACATCTTTTCAATGACCGGATCAAGGGCTAGCACACGCTCACAAAGACCTGGGAGTTGATGTAAGTTTTTAACCCACTCTGCTTCCATCTCAGCTGGCAAGCCAGTATGTCTTCCTAATGAAAGCGTTAGGAGTTGTAGGGCCACAAGCTGTGTCGTAAATGCTTTGGTCGAGGCCACTCCAATCTCAGGGCCCGCCATTGTCATCAGCGAAATATCTGACTCTCGGACAAGGGAGCTGTTAGCCACATTACAAATAGCCACAAAGCCAAGGTAACTACTTTCTTTGGCCTTGTGAAGTGCGGCCAGAGTGTCTGCCGTCTCTCCTGATTGGGAGATAGTGACAAATAATGTTCCATCGGGTATTGCAACTTTGCGATAACGGTACTCACTAGCGACCTCAACTTGGCAGGGCACGCCAGCCATGTCTTCAAGCCAATACTTTGCCACTAATCCAGAATGAAAACTGGTTCCGCAAGCAACAATATGAATGTTTTTCGTCTGTGCAAAAAGGCTCTCAGCTTGATGCCCAAACACCGCCTCGAGAATATGGTCAGCCCCAATACGGCCGGCGAAAGTGTCGGCCAACACAGTTGCCTGTTCGAACATTTCTTTTTGCATGAAATGACGGTATTGCCCTTTATCGGCTCGCTGGTCCGTTTCACTCATCTGGTGGATTTCTCGTTTAACCGCTTTGCCGTTAGCGCCAAATACGCTGAAGGCCTCGCTGGAAAGCTCTACCACATCACCTTCTTCAAGATACACAAAGCGATCCGTGACCTGACGTAAAGCCATCTGATCAGAGGCGAGAAAGTGCTCATCTATACCAACGCCAACCACTAAAGGGCTGCCGCTCCGAGCGCCTACGATCAAGCCTGGATAGTCATCAGACATAACGCCCAAGGCATAGGCGCCCTCGAGGCGGGTAATGGTCTTTTGTACCGCGTCTCTAAGGTCGGTGCAAGTCTCAAGCTGTTGGTGGACAAGGTGCGCGATGACTTCGCTGTCAGTGTCAGACTGACTCTCATAACCCGCCGGACGCAGTTCCTCTCGGAGGGCATCGTGATTTTCAATAATGCCGTTGTGTACGATCGATATACCCGCCGACACATGGGGATGCGAATTTATGCTGCTAGGTGCTCCGTGGGTCGCCCATCGCGTATGAGATATTCCGGTATTGCCCGACACAAAGTTGCCTTTGCAGACAGCCTCTAGGTCAGCAACCTTGCCAATGGTTTTACGTGTCTGCAGCACGTTATCACTATCTAGAATCGACAGTCCCGCTGAATCATAGCCTCGATATTCAAGGCGATGTAACCCTTCAATAAGAATCTTATACACATTACGCTGAGCAGTAGCGCCAACTATTCCACACATTCTTTAATCTTCCTTTTCGCTTTTGGTTGGCCGCTTCCAGCCGTCAATATTTCGTTGCTTGGCTCGACTTACTGCTAACGCGTCTTTGGGGACATCTCCGGTGAGGGTGGAGCCGGCACCGACAAACCCGCCGTCGGCGACCGTTATTGGTGCCACCAGTGTGCTATTAGATCCAACAAACACATTGTCTCCCAAGGTGGTCTTATGTTTATTAACGCCGTCGTAGTTGCAGGTAATCGTACCCGCGCCAATATTCACATTTTCTCCCAGCTCGGCGTCTCCGACGTAACTGAGATGATTGATTTTGCTTCCTTTCCCAACCTTTGCTTTTTTAGTCTCTACAAAGTTACCTACCTTTGTGTCACTGTCAAGAACAGTGCCCGGACGGAGTCGCGCGAAAGGCCCCACGATGGCGCGGTCTCCGACAATAGACCCTTCAACGATCGTGTTAGCCTTAATCTCAACGCCATCCCCGATAGTACTATCAGTGATAATACAATTGGGCCCAATCGAAACCCCACTGCCCATCATAACGCTGCCTTCAAACACGCAGTTAATGTCAATAAAGTTGTCAGTGCCGGCGGTTAACTCGCCACGCTGGTCGAAGCGCTCTGGATCGGCAAGGCTAGTGCCAGACGCCATTAGGGTTTCGGCTTGCTGCCGCTGGTGCGCCCGCTCTAATTGGCTCAATTGAATTCTATTATTCACGCCTTCTACCTCAGTGGCTGACTTAGGATGAATACTGCAAACCTCAACACCATTATCTCGAGCAATAGCGATTAGGTCTGTTAGATAATACTCTCCCTGAGCATTATTGTTGGTTATTTGTGGTAACCAGTCCCTTAACTGGCTGGCTTCTAAAGCCAATACACCTGTATTGACCTCAGTAATCTCTAGTTGCTCAGCTGTCGCATCTTTTTGTTCGATTATAGACGCTATTGCACCATCTTGATCTCGAACAATCCTCCCATAGCCGTCTGGCTGGTCAAGATGGATAGTCAGCAAGCCCATAGATTGGCCTGTTACTGCATTAAGAACGTCGGTGATAGTGGAGGGCAAAATAAGGGGAACATCACCGTATAAAACCAATACTTTCGCGTGATCGCATAGATATGGCACCGCCATCTGAACAGCATGAGCTGTACCCAACTGTTCTTTTTGTTGAACAAAGCTGTGTCCTGCATTGGAAAACCCTTGCTCTACCATTTCGGCACCGTGACCGGTGACTATGATTCTTTTTGCGCCCGCGATTGTCTCCGTCGCTGCCACCACATGACCCAACATTGAGCGGCCTGCCAATTTATGCAGCACCTTGGGCAGCGCGGAACGCATTCGCGAGCCTTTCCCTGCCGCCAAAATAATGATGTTGGTGTTCGTCATAGTGATATCACTTTCAAAAACGATTTAATGATTGTTCAAATGCTGCCACGGTACTGTTAATGCGGGTGTAACTCAAGTGCGCTGAGCTTATAGTGTATACCTTTTCGCATTGTTTTTTCTGTTCCTCCTTTTTAGGCTAGCTATCTATCGTAGCCAATACTTCGTCGTTTGCTTGTTCCGCTTGACCCAAGTTTCGCAGTATCAGAGGCCTAGATGATTTTTACTTTATAGCGCTTCAGCAATGACTCAGACAATACATAAGTTGACGCTCTAACCACCGCCTTGTTTGTCTTATTGCGTAGATTGCTATTTATATTCCATATATTGTAGAGTATTAGGCGTTGGTTTTGCCAAGCTATTGAACTAGAGACACTCACTGAGGCCACTCATGCCATTAACTATTAATACTAATGTTTTCATTACCTGCGCCGTTACGGGCTCTGGTAGCACCCAAGATCGCAGCTCTGAAGTGCCTCGCTCTCCGAAACAGATTGCAGAAAGCGCTATTAAAGCCGCCAAGGCAGGGGCTGCTATTGTGCATTGCCATGTGCGTGACCCAAAGACCGGCGTGGGCTCACGAGACCCCAAGCTGTATCGAGAGCTTACTGAGCGGATTCGTGATTCATCTACGGATGTGGTACTAAATTTGACTGCTGGCATGGGGGGCGATGTCGTGTTTGGTCCTTCATCGGCGCCTCTGCCTTTACAGGAAGGCACGGACATGGGCAGCGCTGAAAGCAGAATAGAGCCTATGGCTGATTGCTTGCCTGAAATCTGTACTCTAGATTGTGGCACGATGAATTTTGCAGAGGCTGATTATGTCATGACCAACACCCCAGGTATGTTGCGGGAGATGGGTGGCATGATGACTGAATTGGGCATTAAGCCAGAGATTGAAGCCTTTGATACGGGGCATCTGTGGTTTGCAAAACAACTAGTGGAAGAGGGCGTTCTCGATAGCCCGGCTTTAGTCCAACTGTGTATGGGAATTCCTTGGGGAGCTCCTAATGATTTGAACACCTATATGGCAATGGTGAACAATGTCCCCCGTGATTGGAACTGGTCTTCGTTCTCTATTGGGCGCAGTCAAATGCCTTATGTCGCGGCTTCCATTTTGGCGGGCGGTAATGTGCGGGTCGGCCTAGAAGATAACATTTGGCTAGAAAAAGGGGTCCTTGCGACTAATGAGGCTTTAGTCCAGAAGGCGGTCACCATTATCGACGCTATGGGGTCTAGCATTATGACTCCCCAGCAAGTGCGAGATCAGTTAGGCCTAACGAAACGAGCTCCGCGGTAATGGCGGCGAATGCCACCTCTCACAGTAGCCGTAATAAAAAAATACATTTCGCTGTAATTGGCGGCGGCGTTATCGGTGGTGGCTGGGCCGCTCGCTTTTTATTAATGGGCTATGACGTCAGTGTTTTTGACACGGCCCCAGACGCGGAAAGAAAAATAAATGAGGTGCTTAAAAATGCCCGCCGTTCACTGCCTGGCTTGTACGAACATGTTTTGCCAAAGGAAGGGCAGCTTGTATTTTGCCCCAGCATTGCCGAAGCCGTTAGAAATGCTGGGTGGATAAGCGAAAGTATTCCCGAGCGTTTAGATATTAAGCACTTGGCTTACACTGAAATACAGTCTCACTGCCCAGAAAATGCAATTATTGCCTCCTCGACGTCTGGCTTTAAACCCTCAGAATTACAAAGACATGCCTCCAATCCCAAACAAATTATCGTTGCTCATCCCTTTAATCCGGTTTACTTGCTTCCCTTAGTGGAGCTAGTCGGCGACGCTCAAACAACTGAGCATGCTGCCAACATTTTATCTGATCTTGGGATGTACCCATTAAGAGTCCGCAAAGAAATTGATGCCCATCTAGCTGACCGTTTGCTGGAGGCAGTGTGGCGAGAAGGCCTTTGGTTGATCAATGATGGCGTTGCTACAACGAGGGAAATTGATGACGCTATCCGTTATGGCTTCGGCCTGCGCTGGGCGCAGATGGGAATGTTTGAAACCTACCGAATAGCGGGTGGTGAGGCAGGCATGGCGCACTTCATACAGCAATTTGGCCCGGCCTTAAAATGGCCTTGGACCAAGCTTATGGACGTGCCAGAACTCACCGATGAGCTAATCGATAAGATCGCCAGTCAATCAGATCAGCAGTCTGGACAATATTCGATCAGAGCATTGGAGCGTATTCGCGACGACAATTTAGTCGGCATGATGCGGGCGTTAAAGGTCAAAGATTGGGGGGCAGGCAACCTGCTTAACCAGGTTGACCAAACCCTAAGCGTAGAAGCGGACACCTTCACTGCACCGCCCGCGCTAGGCGATTCTGTTTGCACCACTCGCCGTGTTGTTCCGTCTAGCTGGGTGGATTATAACGGGCATATGAATGACAGCCATTATGGCGAAGTCTTTTCTAAGGCCAGTGATGAGTTATTGGCCGGCATGGGGGCTGATCAAGATTATGTGTCGCAAGGGTATAGTTATTTTACGGTTGACCTACAAATTAGTTATTTGGCAGAGTGTTTGGCTGGAGACGCACTTGCCGTTTTCACATCAATTATGTTGGCCGAAGGCAAAAAACTAAAGCTGGCCCATGAGATGAAAAATGCGGAGGGTGAACTCTGTGCAACATGCTCACAGTTTTTGCTACATGTTGATTTGAATACGCGCAAATCTTGCCCTCCCCGGCCGCCTATTGCTGCTGCCTTGGCTCGATTACAATAGGAAATCTACTATAAAAGGAGGTGAATATGAGCGCAAATAACCTTATTCCGACACCTGACAACTGGTACTGGCCGCCAAGCCAAAACATTGCTTCAGTCGAGATCAATGATAATGCAATTCTGGTGTTATGGGACAACGACAAGCGCTCTACGCTACATCCTTTATGGCTGAGAGATAACTGTTGCTGCGCACTCTGCTTGCATCAGGTAACTCGAGAAAATTTGTTAGATTTACGGGATATTCCTGCAGATATTCAGGCCTTATCGCTTGAGATTGATGCTGAAGGTGCTCTTTGTATAACCTGGCCAGAGCGCTCTCATGTGAGCCGGTTTAATCCCGCCTGGCTCTATGCTAATAGCGTACAGCCGCCAGCGCCCCTCGTTAGCTCTGAATTTTGGGGCACCGCGCAACTCCCTGAGCCGCCGACTTTTTATGCCCTCGATGGCCTGATCAGTGACGCGCTGTTATATGATGTCCTTGTTTCTGTTGGCCGTCATGGGCTTGCGCGCCTGAGAGACTTGCCAACAGATCTAGAGCTCGTTGAGGACTTTGCTCTGCGTATAGGTGCGATTAGGGAGACTCATTTTGATCGAATTTTCGACGTAATCTCAAAGGCCGATGGTGACAGTAATGCCTATACCAGCGAATATCTAGCCGCTCATACTGACATACCAACGCGAGAATCACCTCCAGGCATCCAAATACTTCACTCCCGAGTTGCCGACGCTCAAGGCGGTGAAAGCTTAATGACTGACGGTTTCAAGGTGGCTAAAGATATTGAGCAGGAATTTCCTGGCCACTATAAGACGCTAACGTCTACAAAATGGTGTTATGCAAATCGAGCAGGGCCCAAAGATTATCGCTGGGAAGCACCCACCATTGGTTTAGATGATGCAGGCAAATTACTGGAAATACGCATGCTTCCGTTCTCTCGAGCTCCCTTACAAGGAAGCTTCGAGGACATCAAAGAGGCGTATGCCGCGTTAAGGTGCTACATGGAAAAAGCAAACTCGCCAGAGTATCAAATGAGCTTTGCTTTTAAGGCGGGTGACCTCATTATCTTTGATAATCGTCGTATTTTGCATGGTCGCACAGCGTATGATCCAAACTCTGGAGATCGCGCACTTCGTGGCACCTATCTTGACCGTGATGACGTGCTGTCTAAAATCCGACAGCTCCAGCGCCAATTTTTGTCCGATAGTTAACGTCCGTTTTTCAGGCAAAAAAAGGGCGCTCTAAAGCGCCCTTTCTCCCAACTAAGCCCTTAGAAACGGAAGCTTACTCGCGTACCTATCGTACGAGGCCTATTCGTCATAACACGGTCATCCCAATTAACCGCATTACGGAACACTTCCCCTCGTTCATCAGTAAGGTTTCGCACATACATTTCAGCTACCCAGGAATCACGATCAATACCAACTGAAGCATTTAGAATTTGGTAATCCCCTTGCTTATACCTCTTGGTCTGAAGGCTGCCCCCATCGAAAAGATTATTATACGATGAGCCCGTATAGATGTAGCTTGCTTGCATAAACCAGTCTGTGTTGAAGCCGTATCGTGTCGACAAATTCCACTTTACCTCTGGCACGCGAGGCAATGGTGTGCCACTTGCCGCAGTAGGTGCCGCTAGTCCGTCACTCTTGAAGTAATCTTGGCTCAACTCAGCTTGTATATAAGAGGCGGCACCGGTAAGGCTCCATGTCTCCGTTAGCATAAGGCTAAAGTCAGCCTCAAACCCATCACTCTTAGCTTGTCCAATATTATAGGTTAGCGTCACGGGTGATATCGACGTGTCTAAACGCGAAAACTGGAAATTATCCCAATCTTGCAGAAAGGCTGACGCATTAACCTGCATACGACCATCCAATAGAGTCGCCTTAATGCCCACCTCATATGAAGTCAAGAAGTCAGGCGTAAAGTCACATTGTGCGCCTGTGGCATCGTCTCTTCCCTGACCACCATAATCCGCAGTATTTCCGACTGAACAGAACCGGTTAAGTCCGCCGGGTCGATAACCCTCGCCCCAAGCTCCATAAACCATGAGGTCTTCGTTCAATGCCCACTCGCCGGTCACACGATACACTTCATCCTTTGACGCTGTTACACGATTAGCATCCACACAGTCCGCCCCGTAGTTATTCTGCGGCCGATAGACCCCTGATGCCGCTTGTGCTGCAGCGCTAGGGCCACCGCCACAAGGCCACCAGACCGTGCCAGAGAAGCCATCCAAAAAGCTCTCAGCATCGAATTGCCGCATACTAGCGGAGACCGTTAGATTGTCTGCGATGTCATAGGTGATCTCGCCAAAAATTGCGGTCTCTTCATAGCTACGACGAAAATCTGTGGTCCAATAGATATCAGGTGCGTCAATAGCGGTGATCATTCCTAGGTCAGCAAGTCCTAAAACATGCCATTCTGCATCATGACTGTTTTTAACATCGACCGAGTAGTAACCTAGCTGCCAGCGGAGCGTCTTGCTTGAATCGGAAGCATAGCGCACTTCCATTGTTTCGCGCTTAAGTTTGGAATGGCCCTCATACTGCTCGCGGGGATCAGAACAACCATAATACGCCGCATAGCAAGAATAGTAAGGTTGCACAAAGCCAGCAGATACATAGTAATCACTGTACATAGAGTAGTCCGCACGCGATTCATAGTCCCGATCAAGATCGCCATAGTTGAAGGTAAGAGTACCCCCACCTATCTCGCCCTCTACCTTAAGAGAATATTGAGTCCACTCATCATCCAGGCTATCAGGCATTATACGAAAAACCTGTAAATCGCCGACAGTTGGATCGTGATCCCAAACTCCATCGGACTCTAGGTCTTGCTGTATGATACTCGCTGTAGCTGTCCAGCTATCGTTAAGATCAACTCGCAATGCGGCTCTAAGCCCTGTCGTGGTGGCTTCATTAAAATTATCGCCGGCCACATTACCGATATCACCCTCAGTATAGTTGTTGTAGGTGAAGTCAGGCGCCATAGCTGCTGCCTGCTCTACTGTCGCGCCACCAGCTACAAGCCCATCTCGAATATAACCATGAGAGAAGGTATGCTCGCCACGCACATTGTCAATAAACCCCGCATCATGCTTTGAGTAGCCAACAATCCTTAGTGCTACAGAATCTGTTATTGGGACATTGATAAATCCTTCAATAGTGTTGCCTACACCGCCGCTTTTTGGAGAGTTGACATCCAAGTCTAGTCCCCCAGAAAATTCGCTAGTGTCAGGCTGATTCGTAATAATCCGCATGGCTCCTGACTGGGCGTTTGCCCCAAACAAAGTACCTTGAGGACCAGCAAGAACCTCGATACGGGAAGTGTCGTAGATATGTGGATTTAAATATGCACCCGTAGCTGTGACTGGCTGGTCATCCAAATAAACAGCAACACTGGGGTTTGCTCCCAGAGCGCTCTCACCACCGGATGAAATTCCACGAATATAGACGTTTCCGCTGCCTGGCCCTAAGCCGATATAGCTAACATTGGGCAACATAGTCACATAATCTTCAAGATCGGTGATATTGAGGTTCTCAAGGGTTTCTTCTCCTAGAACCGCAATAGACATAGGAATGTCTTGCACGCTTTCTGCGCGCTTGGTTGCGGTTACTACTATCTCTTCTAATTGCTGCGCAGCGACGGCTGGCGCAAGGCCTACTGTTAGTGCAGCAATAACTGCTGCCAGTGGTTTCGGAGAGTATCTCCGTGCTCGTGATGCTTTTAAATTGCCGGTGCTTCTTGTCATAAGATTATCCCTCTTGTCTGCAAGTGATGTGCTCTTTTTCTCTTTTCTTAATGTAAAACACTGCCGAATAAGCAGCTTTTGGAAAACCCACCTAGCCGCTACCCTAACCCCTGAGATTAAGGCTTTTTTGACTGTAGCACAGCCTCTCTACTTTTTGTATCGAGAACTCAACATTAATGCTGTTATGAATTAATGACAGGCGGCTAAATAATGCGGTCTGTCCCTCGGCTCATGATTAAAAAATCTATGGCGTCAAGGCTTAACTATTTCAGACTATGCCCAAATCGCAACTTTTAAGCACGTTGTTGAGCGGCCCTAAATATTCTTCGTAATGCCGCCATTGGTCTAAGCCGCCGCGAAAAATCGGCTGGCGAACCTGTTCAGAACTTGCCGAACGAACGGCCCTATCGTTCTCATGAAACCTTACACAGGCATCCTCAAAAGGCAGACTACAGTGATCAAGTAACCGGGCGACTTGCCCCTCCAAATCTGTAACAACATTTTCATAATGTACTGTAAGCGTTTGCT
>Ga0209660_1000080_pt1 | contig 58595 bp, 63 predicted proteins | sample SaaInlV_100m_DNA_2_FD_184659 | JGI IMG/M metagenome (GOLD analysis project Ga0209660, IMG submission 184659) | Marine microbial communities from expanding oxygen minimum zones in the Saanich Inlet - SI072_LV_100m_DNA (SPAdes) (version 2) | ecosystem: Environmental > Aquatic > Marine > Intertidal... | reverse complement strand
TGCTACAAATGGTGCTTATCAGAGTGTGTTGAACTATTCCTACAACAATGCGTCGTTAGGCAAAATGAATATGGAAGCTGCACGTGGTCGAATTGTTGATCTGGATATTGCTGAAGAATCCAGCAACTTTGCTAGATCAAATATCCTGGCTCAAGCAGCATCATCAATGCTGGCACAGGCAAACAACTCGAATTCGAGTGTCCTGCAATTATTAATGTAGTTCCAGGATATCAAGACCATCAAAAGTCTCAAGAAGGAGGCCCTCCCTTGGGGGCCTCCTTTCTTTTGTTTTATTGAAGGCTTAAATATAATAAATAAATAGAAATATTATATATAAATATACGCATGAATAATGACCTTATTGAACTGTTAAAAAAAGCAGGTTCTATTTTTGATGACGGTAATGTTGTTCAATCTGAAGAAGCAATTGATATTTTAATAAAAGACAATCCCCTGAGAGTGGAACCGCTAATTGTTGGTGCACAGTTGGCAAGTGAGTCAAAAAATTTGAAAAGGGCACTCAAATTAATCTCTAAATGCCTAAAGTTAAATAGTGAAGATTTAGAAATTCTTAAATTTTCCATCAGTATTTTCAGCCAAACGGATAGATTTGATGAAGTAATACAATATTCTACTAAAATTCTCAAATTAGGCTGTACCGAAGTTGATATATTATTAAAATTGTGTACAGCGTATCGAAAAACTGGCCAACACTCCAAAGCTGTAATAATATTAAAGGAATTAGAAAGGAGAAATCAACTCGGCGATAGTGGAAACTATGAAATGGCCTGCTGTATTCAGGTACTTACTCAAGGTATAGAGTTAGCATGCAAATACTGTTTGGAAGCAATACGTCTTAACCCAACACATACATTAGCTAACATGAAAATGGCAGATTTGCTAATGATCGGAGGAGAACCTGATTCTGCATTGAAATATCACAGTCGATTACTCAAATCACCTAATTTATTTCATGACGGCGGTTACATTGCTACTCTCAATAATTATCTTATGGTACAAAACTATTCTAAAGAATATTCCAGAGATGAAATTTTTGTAAATCATTCTAATTTTAGTTCTATATTGAATGAAGTATATATAAAACCGGATCACAAAACCATAAAAAAACAAAGAAAAATAACTTTAGGATTTGTATCCGCTGACTTTCAACTACATCCAGTTTATCATTTTCTTTTACCGCTTTTCAATTACATAGACAAGTCTAGATTTGAGATTATACTATTTTACAATACTCCAGAAGGGGAAAGAGATATAGCAACGGATACACTGGAATCATTAGTTGATGAATTACATTTTATATTACATATGAGTGATGAATCCCTTAAGAAATTCATTAACTCCAAGAATGTATCTATTTTATTCGACCTTTCAGGACACACTGCAAGAAATAGATTAGAAGCTTTCGCGCAAAGGCTAGCGCCTGTTCAGATAAATTGGCTCGGGTACCCCAACACAACCGGGCTGAAGAACATGGACTATAGGATAGTGGATTCAGTCACAGACCCCGTGTGTTCCTCTGAGTTTCTATCCACAGAAAAGCTTATCAGGATTGATAATTGCTTCGTATGCTATAATGTGCGTTCAGAACATTCAGATTATAATTTTGCCCCGAGGAAACATTCTCCATATATTAATCTATGTTGTTATAATAATCCAGCTAAGATCACAGATATAGTTATCAAAACATGGGCTTCAATAATTGAACAAGTAGACAACTCAAGGCTTGTACTAAAAACAAGGTACTGCATTGAATCAGAAACACGTTCATATATATTCGATAAATACAAATCTTTAGGGGTTGATCCGAGCAGGATAGTATTGTCTAACACAACAAAAAGCTACTTGCGTCATATGGATTCATTTAATGATATGGATATAGCTCTTGATCCCTTCCCCTACAATGGAACAACATCTACTTGCGAAGCTCTTTTTATGGGTATTCCAGTTGTAGCACTTGAAGGAGATCGCCATGTGTCACGCGTTTCCCAAAGTTTATTAGAATGCATTGGACATGGTGATTTAGTAACATCAACTATTGACGAATACATTCAGAAGACTGTGGATTTGACGGCGGATAAAAGTAGACTCTATGACTTGAAATGCCAAATAAGGTCTGACATGCTTAAATCTCCATTGATGGATGGAAAAACTTTTGCATCAAAATTCCAAGAGACGATTCTAAATTTAATTCCTGATAGTTATTTGTGATATGTTTGGAATTTACAAAAAAACACTTGACCCTAAAGAGCAGATCATTCACAAATTTAGTTAGTTCTAATTAAAACCGAAGTGCAGTCGGCACAGTCAGGTCGGCACAGTCACACGATAGTCAATTAATTCCACCGGCACAGTCAGGTCGGCACAGTCACACGATAGTCAATTAATTCCACCGGCACAGTCAGGTCGGCACAGTCACACGATAGTCAATTAATTCCACCGGCACAGTCAGCGTGTTGGGATTACAAAGTAGTCCATAACAAAAAGCATAAATTTTAAGTTATTTGTAGATGCATTAAAGGCATCAACAAAATGGTTGTTAGTCCATATAAAATTATCCCGCGCGGAGGAGGAGCCTCCGTGATAGTCAAAAATCAAGGAAGATAGATATGTCAGTAACTATAAACTCAAACGCGTCATCTCGTTTTGCCGCTCATAACCTGGAAAAAGCTCAAAACCAATTACAAGCGAGTTTATCCAAATTATCGTCAGGGAAAAGAATCGTCCAACCTTATGACGACGCAGCAGGGGAATCTGTACAGCTTAAATTAAAAAGTGCAGTCGCCCGATATGGCCAAGTTAAAACCAACATACAAAATGCAGTATCTTTTCTGCAGGTTCAGGATGGTGTCTACCAAACCGCGACAGATGTTGTGAGCAGAATGGCAGAACTTGCAACTATGGCTGGTGATACATCTAAAAGTTCATCGGATAAGGCTCTCTACAATACTGAATTCAACCTGATGAAAACTCAGTTGTCGAATCTGGAAAGTGAGCAGTTTAATAGTGTGGATTTGTTTGCCGTACAGCAAACAATTTATACTTCAGAAGCCCTGAACACGAATTCTGCAGTTGTACTTGCTAGTGGTTCAGTTGTATCTAGTGGTGGTGTTGCGCTCAATGTAATGGCCGCTAACGCAAGTGCTACAGCCCTCTCCGGATCAATGTCCAGCATTTCTGCTGATTTGCAAGGACTTGCTACAAGGCGTGCAACAAATGGCGCATATCAGAGTGCATTGAACTATGCTTACAACAATGCTTCATTAGGCCAAATGAATATGGAAGCTGCACGTGGCAGAATTGTAGATCTGGACATTGCTGAAGAATCCAGCAACTTTGCCAGAGCCAATATCCTGTCTCAAGCGGCATCCTCGATGCTTGCTCAAGCAAACAACTCAAGCTCAAGTGTTTTACAACTCTTGATGTAGGATATATATTTTTAAACTAAGTTTAAAGAATTGATAAAGGGGCCTCCTATTGGGAGGCCCCTTTTTTTGTGAGCTACACAATAACTGTTAAAATTATCTTAATCTTAAGCGAATGTCACCGATATATATATAATTACGCCCGTGCCCAGAAAGCAAACCCAGCTGAAACCTCAACTGAGCAACCATGATTAATCAGGAAATACAGATTCTACGATCTAAGCAACTCAACCAAATCAAGGAAGGGTTGTTAACCAAGGACAATGGAAACTTGTCCCAAATAGTTATTCTTCATGGCCCTGAAGGCATTGGGAAGACTACCCTGATTAATGAACTTGGGCAACAATTGGAATCAACGAATACTCCATTTCTTTGGATTGACCTTGCGAAGCTAAAGGAAGAACAGGATTTCCTAAAGTATCCCCAAATACTTTCTCATTCAATCCAGACAAACCATCCATCTATCAAGAGCCGGATAGAGGAGGCTGCGATGGAACTTGGCCGTGAGGCATTCCGGTTGGAAGCCATGGCAACACAGGCAGGTGCGGGAACAGCTGATAATGCTGACCCACTCCCTGATTTGGCTGAAACATGGAGCAAGATATTTTCAGATAAACTGTTGGCCAAATTATCGAATGAAGGAGAACCAGACTTACCCTTCCCTACCGCAATCTTCCTTATCGAGGATTATGAAAGCTACAGTAAAGCACAGCAATTATGGATAAAGGAGAACTTAATTGATGTATTTCAATCAGATGAGGTAATCAATCCAATCTCTTATATAGTTACAGCAACCTCAACTGAGTCTGACAACATTTCCAATTTTTTCTCATCAGATCAATTTTCACAAACGAAGATAGAGCTGGAGGCTTTTACTGAGAATGAGCTCGCAGATCTACTACAAAACGTATCGTTGCCTGAAGTATCCCCGGCGGCATTTTTGGAACAAACTCAAGGGTTCCCACTAAAAATGATCGAAGCGGCAACTGAATTACTAAATAGAAATCTTGATGAAAATGCGGCAAATGAGATTCAAAACTTCATAAATGGAAAAAGTGAGGAGCAAATGGAATGGTTATCGGTGGCCGTTCTTCTCCCAGAGTATAAGGAAGAAGGATTCCGGCTATACTTTGATGAAATCGTGGCCAAAGAGGCATATGATTGGCTTGGGAGTGAAGGAACCTTAGTAAAATCTTCCTCTAGTGGTTATGCCTTCGATGAAGAAATGAAGAATAATCTACTTCAATGGATACGACAAAAGGATCCTGTTCAGTTTCAGGCAAGAAACCAGATGGCTGGACAGTATGTTAAATTGTTACGAAAATTCAGTGGCAAAAACAGCCACGAATACCTCAACCATCTTGCGTGCCTGAATTTCTTTAATTCTGAAGACCTGGAATTCCTTTTTGGTACATCCGCGCCTAATTATTTGAAATTCACACAAGATAATCCGCAGTATTTCGAGACAGGGGAGCGTAATCAACGTATCAATCCTGAATATATGGATTTGATCAAGGAATACCGTGCCTTACTCCCATCCTCCACTACTGAAGCCTTGTCCCTGCGCGCTAAGGAATATTGGTCAGAGAAAACCACCAAGCTTCATGAAGACAAGCGTAGGCTTCAACAACGCAAAATAGTGGAAGAATCCAAACTAAATGAACTCAATCTACAGGTTGCGGAACTGGATGTGTTTTTAAATAAGGAGGAAGGTGGAGCTTCTGAAGAAGAGCGAGTTAAAGCAGAACAGGAAGAACGCCAACGAAGATTGGAGGAAGAAAAACTAGCGGAAGTCAACCGCAGGGTAAAGAGTAGCAAGCGACTTCACTCCATTATAAATAGTATACTGATACTGAGTGGAATCGCTTTTTTCTACTTTGGTATTTTTTCTAACGCGGAAGAAACAGTCATTTCCGACATCAAATCCTCGCCATTAATCCCCTGCCTTTTTGGGGTGGGATTGATTGCAACGGGGATTTTTCGACCGTTGCGAGATAAGATCACAATACAGAAATCACGCTTGGAGTCACGTCTGGATAAACAAACATCCAAAGATTTAAAGAAGATAAAGAAGGGGAAAGCAAAAGAAGATCAAGGAGTTGCTGACCAGCCTATCGTTGACAATATGCCGGGAGAATTATCCGGTGCAGAAACGTTACTTTGGTTCAAACGTTCCAAGATTGAGTCAAAGACGGATACTCTGAAGGACATTGTTGACGGACTCAGCAATGAACTGATTGATATTGAACACATTCTACAAGAACCACTTGTAGCTTAACGGTTTTAGCGTAATTAGAAGGTAAAAGGGCATTAATCTCATCCCCGATAACACTTCAAGTAGATCGATATAAGCCCAGAACCACCCTATAAGTTTTGTTCCGGTGGTGTAGGATTGGGGGAATCATCAGGTGTTTTCTTTCCAGGACGCCCCAATTTAATACTCTTTAGTGCTTGTTGGGCGGACGGGGGAAGAGATGGACGCTTTTTGAGATCTGCAGGCAGGGCTGTTGCACCCGACACAACAGCGCCGGCGTTAGCCACCTTGATTGCATCAAGAACCTCCTTGCGAAAGATTGAAATCTCACGCGGGGCATCGATACCTATTTTTACAGTGTCGCCTTCGACCTTGGTAATTCGGATTTCGATATTATCGCCGATTACTATGGCCTCCTCGACCTTTCTGGAGAGGATTAGCATTTGTTTTCCCTCATGGAAATTAAAACCGTCCGTGGATCACTCGGTTCCAGTGGATTCCTTTTCTTCTGTGCTTCCGGTTGGTAGTTCGTATTTAGCGGAATAACGCTCGTAGTTATTAACAATGACCTGCTTGCCAACGCGAGTTCGCCTGTTGACGATAAGAGGTCCGACAAGGTTGGCCGTTATCTGCTCTGGCCTGTCCTTGTTTATAGTTACAATATTTAGGATAAGAACATCCTGAGGGGACTGTATCCCGAGAAAAGCTACATCGCCATCCGGAATTTCCACGGTGTAATCCGGGATGAACCCAATCGGTTCAAGAACGATAAAGGCAAGACCGCCTTTTTGTTGTTCCTGAAGCCACATGAATGGAAGTTCATCCTGATTGAAGATGAGTTCGCAGGATCGAAGGTCCGGGAACCCGAAAATACCCTGTGGGAACTTAACGATATTGGAGTCTGCGGTAACTCCATTGACCGCATCCTTGTCCTCCGTGGTCAATTTCATAAATTTATAATGTCAGTTTAAAAATTGGCAATTCAAACCAATAAGGCGTGAAATAACACTAGATATACTGAAGAAGTGTCATGCTGAACAGGTCAACACCGGTCTGGAGGGCAGCCTGGTAAGCAGTACGCGATTGGTTTAACTTAACTATGGTTTCAGTGATATCGGCATCCACCTCAGTGGAGATTCTATTTTCAACCTGCAGAAACCACTCATCATCATGACTTTTAGCCGTCTCTACCCTGTAGACAATGGCACTCATATCACCAATGTTCTCAATAAGTTTATCCTCTGTCTGGAGTAAGTTCTTGCCGACAGCATTTATTCGAGTGACACCAGTATTGATTATGACCTCATCTTCATCCCTGTAGCCTTGACTCGCTTCGGTAAGAGCTGATTCAAGCTCTTTTAAATCTGTAAAGAAGGAAACGAAGAAATCTTCTTCATCGGTAGTAGAAACCTTAAGGTTAGGTGTGACAACCGTGTTCTCGGCAACGTAGACACTAGTTGAAGCCGCGGCAATATCAGCTCTACTTCCAGTAAATTGATAATCATCATCATACGGTTGAACATCGTCTGCAGCACCACCAAATAGGAATTTACCGTTAAATGAACTGTTGGACCGGACAAGGGCCTCCTCCTTGATCTGCTCGACCTCCTTAGCATAAGTTGCAAATGCATTGGGGTTAAGGCCCGAACTGGTTAGACGTGTAATTTCCATCGTTCTGGATACCAAATCCTCTATTTTTTGCAGGGAGGTAAATGAGGCATTAGCGACATCAAGAGCATGCCCGGCATTACGCCGAAACTGCACCATTTCTCGTTTGTCTGTCTCTAGGCGAAGAACCCGACTCATTGTGGTCGGGTCTTCATTTGCCAATGAAATCTTCTGTCCGTCAGAAGCCTGTTGCTGGAGTTTCAGCTGTTGCTTGTCGAGGCTCTGAAGGTTGCGCAGTAGCGTATCTGTGGTGGTAAGGTTAGGGACTCTCATTCCTTAGGGGTCAGTTGTAATCTATTTCTTTTATGCCATTATGGTCATGCGGGGGATGTTCTCTTGTAATCTTATCTATCTTTTCTTCTTTTGATTCATCCTTACCTGACCAAGCTTGTAACCACAGTTTCAAGTAGTTGATCAAGAACGCCGATAACCTTGGATGTCGCTTGAAACGATCGTTGGTAACGCATTAGGTCAGTAACTTCCTCATCGACATTAACTGAACCGAGTTCCTGCCGGTCCTGAATGATTCGGTTCTCTGTTAGTTGATGTAAGTCAAAATCTGCATCTGCAGTACGCAAGTCCTGTCCTACCCGAGCCGCTGTCGAAGCGATAAATTCACCAAAAGTGCCCTCAATCAAGTCTTCATTAGTCTTTGAAAAAGGTTTATCTGCCAACTCTGATATATTGAGGGCAACATCATTGGCACCGGAAAAAGTGGTATGGGTTGACCGAATGGTTTCAGCTGTCAAAGCAGTATCCAACTTGAGACCACCGGCAGTATTGGTAGTAGCGTCAAAAAAGTCCCCCACCGTGCCATCATTGTAGACTTCATTAACTGATTTAACCAATTGAGCCGCAAGAAGATCAATATTGTCATTTTTAAGTTTGTCTATCGCAGTCTCAGAATCGAGAAGACCCGCAATTGAACCTCGGGAAGGGTCGAATGCCAACTGACCATCTTCATTGATCAATGAACCAACCTTACCGGAGGCATCAATCAGCACAACATTATCTCCAGCATCTGTTTTCGCTGAAACTCCCATCAGAGAATCATTTAACTGAACCATTTCAATGCTGATGAGTTCAGCCAATTCTTCAATGGCTTTCTGCCGTTCATCGCGGAGCTCTACAGCTAAGCCTTTCTTTTTGTACTCCAGCTTGAAAATTTCTGAATTAAACTCTGTGATCTTGTCCAATAGATTTTCTACCTTGGAGATGTCATCGGTAACCTTTTCCTGAAGATTACCACGAACCTGTTCAACCCGCTCATCAACAAGGTTAAAGCGAGTGGTAAGAATTTCAGCTTTCTGGAAGAGGACCTCCTTTGCTGCCGAGTCGTCTGGGGATGCGGATAACTCTTGAAATGCATTAAAAAATTCATCGATGGCCCTGGAAAGACTCCCTTCAACGGTGTCTGAGTCAGGGATGGTGTCGAGGCTGGCTGTGGAGGACTGTCGATCGATCTCTTCACCAAGAGCAATCTGGAGGTTTTCCCTGATATCCCGCTGGGCCTCTGCATAGGCAACATCACTCTGTCCCTTTACAATCTGCTTGTCCAAGATATAACTTCGGGCGTGTTCACGCCCCCAGCTGTTTACGCCTCCAGGTTGTAACCCGAAAGTCGTATAAATGGTGGAGGCCTCCTTGGGCGCGAGGCGCTGGCGGGCGAAAGCAGGGTCGTTCTGGTTCGCCAGATTGTGACCTGCTGTTTCAACCGCTCTACCATGAAGGTTGAGGGACTGTGCGTTACGCAGAATATCGCTGATGAGTCCTGACATTGTTATGAAATGGTTAGGGGTTACGCAGTAGTCTTGAGAGGACGTTTTCCAATTTCAGCAGAGATGGTGAGATCACCCTGACGATCGTATGTCTTGGTAACTCCACCATCCGGCGTGACAGCATGGAGTAGCTCCTCTGCCACCTCGGATAGACGAGAAAGTAGAACCTGATTCTGCTTCACCTTTCTTCGGGCACTGGAAATGAGATTATTAATTTCCTCGGCAAGTGAATGGAACATGGGTTGTACTGCCTCAGGGAAAGACGAAATAAGTTGGGAGAGCGTCGACTCGGACTCTGCACCCAGTTCCTCTGCCAATGACGCAATAAGGCGTTGTCTCCTATTAAGCAGACCTTGGTTTGTCTCCATCTGCTCCTCCACTTTTTCATTGATTTCAAACAAGGCATCCGGATCCCTGTTCATAATCTTTTCCTGCTGCTCGATGAGAACTGTCAGGAGTGCGCCATATTCCTCCAACTCGCGTCGAAGAATGGATGTTAGTTCCTCAAATGAGGTTTGGTCTAAGGTCGAATTCATTTTGCGGTTTCCGTAGATCCTTTGGATGAAAGAGTGGACTTAAGCTGCATCTGGAGGATATTGGATATGCCCAACGCTTGTCGTTCCGACATGCTTTCGGCAAGAGAGTCCACCAGATGGTAACGATATATACTATTTTGACTGTTTTCCTTGTTTAAATATGTTTGAAAAACGGGTTTCAGGGAGTCCTTCAGGAAATTTCGAAGTATGACGGCTTCAAACTGCCTGGAAACCTCGTCAATCTTGGCCTCCTCCGTCCTTATACGAGGGAGATCAGACTTCGGTTGAGCCGATTTCTGGGCCCATTTGGGTATGGAAGCCGAATTGGCTGATGTGAATGTATTGACTAGATTTGACACGGTAAAAATTAATTCAAAATGAGTTCTGCGTGGAGGGCACCGGCATTTTTCATTGCCTGAAGTATGGATGTCATCTCACGGGTGGTTACACCAAGTGCGTTTAAGCCTGTGGTAAGGCGATCAAGTGTCGGCAAAGCCTGAAAATTTTGCTGAAGATTCTGTGGTAGGTTGCTCATATCCTCATCTATTATTTGAAAATTACCCACTTTCTCACGCACAGTTACATTTGCACCATTGAGTACAACTGGCGGAGTCCCTGCAGGGGCAAATGGAGGTGGTTGCACCGCGGCTACTTCTGGTTCAACTGCAACAGTGATTGAGCCATGACTAACTGCCACCTTGGAGATGCGGACATTCTGTGTGGCAACTATGGTACCGGTTCTTTCGTTGATAATGATTCTGGCTGGTACATCGGGGAGCACGTCAACACTACCAATTGATGCGAGAAAATTGGTTTCCTGCCCACGAAACAGTTCCGGTAACCTGACATTAACAGTTCCAAAGTCAGTCGCAAGTGAGCTGGCAGGGTAAAAAGTGTTAATCGCGTTGGCAATACGTGCAGCTGTTGCAGCATCAGGATTCCGGATCAAAAGATCAAGGGTCCCATTCGGGTTGATAATCTCCATCGGGATTTCCCGTTCGACTATTCCACCATTGGTAATTTTCCCAACGGTGGGATGATTAATCTGGATTGTGGCCCCTTGGGCAGTGCTCCCGCCAAGAAAACCACCAACAGCAATTGGACCTTGGGCGACGGCATAAACCTGGCCATCCGCACCTTCAAGCGGCGTCTGTAGCAAAGTGCCTCCCTGAAGTGAGGCTGCATCGCCAAAAGAAGAGACTGTGACATCAAGACGACTTCCCTCCTTGGCATAAGGGCCAATGTTCGCAGTAATAATGACAGCAGCCACATTCCTCGATTTATCTGCTCGCTGAATATCAAGCCCAAATCGCTTCATTGCGCTGATGATAGCCTTTTCTGTCGGTTCGATTTTGCCATCACCCTGTCCAGCCAAGCCAACAACCAAACCGAATCCCCGAAGTTGATTTTCCCGGGCACCCTTGACATTAGTCAAATCCTTGATCCTTGCCCCATAAGACAAGGAACAAAAAACCATGAGGGATACAATAGTAGTTAGAAACTTGAGATTCACAGGTGTATTCTCCTTAATTTAAAAAGTTTATTACGATCAAAAGGGGTTGAGCTTACTAAGAGTACGAGAGAGCCAGCCTTCCTTTTCGGCATTAGCCAAGCTGCCCTGGGAGACGTATTCAATCTGGGCATCAGCAATGTAACTGGATGGAATCGTATTATTCCGACTAATGTCATAAGGGCGCACAATACCACGGAGTTTCCCGAAGTAACGCTGACCCGAGAATGAGACGGCTCGCACACCCTCCACAATAAAATTACCATTGGGCAAGACATCGACTACAATAACAGATGCACGACTACGAAGAGTCTGACGATTGGTAATAATTCCACCACCTTCTGAGGAGGACTGTGCAGTAATTTCAGTCTTTGGAAGTTCCCCTTTCTTGGTTCCAAATCGACTCGCAGCGGGGCTAAAAAGGAACTGAGCAACTTCGTTTGCAATATTAGAGGACTTTTCGCGACTACTTTTTTGGCTACTGGTCAGGCTGGTACTTTCATCCACAAGAACTGTTATAATATCTCCAATGCCAGACGCTTTGGGATCAGAATAGATGCTCGAGGATCGACCATTGACCCAAATGGATTTCGCACAAATGAGGGTGGGCAAAATTCCGACGGCGATCAGGAGGTAAAGACTTTGTTTTTTCATTTTTTTAAAAAAGTACACGAACTTTCTTGTCGTTGATTACCTGCGCCTGAAAGTCGCGCTTTGAACGAGGATTTCTAACAAGGATAAAATCCCCGTCAGCGCCGTTCTCACGGGCCTGCCCCTTAAGATTAATGATAAGGCCCCCTTGTGATGCAATGACATCAACAATATCCCCCTTGCGAACAAGAGGAATGGCAGAAATATGTCGCCAAAGCAGAGTGGTTCCGGGACGAATAGGTTGACGGAGTTGCTGGCGGTTCAACTCATCTCCAACAAGTACGGGACGTTGTCGCATTTGTAGCACATCCATGGTACGACCTTCAAACTCTGTCTCATCAACAAACCGGCCCTTCTCAAAAGACTTTTCTGAAACAAGTACATCCTTGAAAAGCTGGCAGTGGAAAGACTGTTTCCAGACTCCAAGGAGCTTGCTGCCGGTATAAACCTTAAACTGGATAATACTCACAGCGGCAAGATCGGCAGGGATAGTCTCAACCATTTCGACCTTCCACAGTTTACTTTGATTGTAAAAAGGGGTCCAGGTTTCCCTTGGGGTAAGGCGAAGATCGCCTTCAATCTGTAAATTCCTCTTTACACTGCTGACAAGCTCCGGCAAGAGCTTGTCAATGGTAAGAAGATTCGGTTGTAACGCCTTGTCTTCTGCAGCCAATTGACGATCAACATGCACAAATGGCTTACCCGAAACCTCAACCGAAGGGCGGGAGACTTTCAGCGGTCTATCCTGCCGAATTGGCTGCAACAAAACCTCCAGCCCAGCACATAGGAAGACCGGGATGGCCAGAAGGCCAAGAACAAAGATTGAATGCTTGAGGATCACTTCGAGATTATCGTTTAAGTTGGTTAACGCGGCCCATCATCTCATCCGAGGTTTGAATGGACTTGGCGTTAATCTCGTAGGCACGTTGTGCCACGATCATGTTAACCATTTCCTCGACAACGTTAACATTGGACATCTCAAGATATCCCTGCTGAATGCTACCAAAGCCGTTCTCGTTGGGATTGCCTGCTTCTGGAGGACCGCTGGCTGCGGTTTCAATCTGAAGATTACCGCCGATGCTTTTGAGTCCGGAAGGGTTGCTAAAGCGGGTGAGTTGAAACTGGCCTGATTCCTGAATGGTACCATCGGCAAGCTGTACACTAACGAGTCCACTTGGTGAAACAAATACTCCAACCCTGTCCGGGGGCAGATTATTGGGGCCATTCAGGACAGGCAGACCATCGCTGGTGGTGATTTCACCGTTGGGGCCAACTTTAAGGGCACCGTCACGGCTGTATCCTGATGTCCCATCGGCTCGCTCGATTTCAAAGAATCCGTTGCCATCTATGGCAAAGTCAAGTTCACGCTCGGTCTGCGTTAGACTACCTTGGCTGTAAACACGGGCGGTAGATGTTACCTTGGTACCATTTCCCATTTCAATACCAACAGGAACAATGTTGCCGGCACCGGTCTCGCCACCCACAGGCTGGGGATTCTGGTAAAGCAAATCCTGAAATTCGATTTTGCTTTTCTTGAAGCCAGTTGTGTTAACATTGGCAATATTATTGGAAATGGTATTCAAGCTCAATTGCTGAGCCTCCATTCCGGTTGCGCCTGAGTAGAGTGATAAGTTCATGTTCTGATTAAGTCGTTACTAGTTTAAAATGGTTATAGGAATTTAGCTGGTTTGCCCCAGAATAGAGATGGCCTTTCCGAAAAGTTGGTCATAATTTTGAATCATCTTGTTATTCGCCTCGTGAATGCGTGAGAGGGAAATCATGTTAACCATCTCTCTTAAGGGGTTAACATTGCTGTTTTCCAGAAATCCCTGAAGCAACTTGGGTTCCTCTATTTGTTGAGGCTCCTGCCCCCCAGCCATAAACCCACCCTCAACACGACGAAGTTTTTGCGGATCTTCAAAATTCATTACACGGATACGACCGGTGAGTGTATTCCCCTGAAAAACACCACCTTCTTTGTTAACGGTAAATTTACCCAGTGAAGGGATGAGTTGTATGCGACCGTTTTCCCCTTGAAGAACATTTCCACGGCTGTTCACCAAAACACCTTCCGAGTTCACATGAAACTGACCATCACGGGTATACATATTATCTCCCTCCGGGGTCTCCATTTCAAAAAAACCTTCACCTTCAATTGTAAGGTCGTGGTCATTGCTGGTCTGTCTCATTTCACCCTGACGGAAAGTAATCTTACCATCAATGTAAGGAAACTGGGCCGGAGTACCTCTGAGGAAATCAGTCAAAGTCTCTTTTGGTAACTTGGCCACGCGAATGGACTCATAAGAAGCATCGGTTTTCTTATAGCCGGCAACTGAACTTGTGGCAATGTTGTGTGCGGTAATGTCCTGACCCTGCTCAACAGAACGGATTGCACTTGCATTTTGGTAGACTGAAATATTCACGCCCGACATCAAAGCAAACAAGATGCCAATTTATACAGATCACTCCCCTACCCGCTCCATCATTGAAAAGTTTTCCAAGGCAGGTAATTTTTTCCTACACGAATAGAAAGATAAAATCTATGTGATGTCAGTCGATGAATAAATAACATTTGAGAATCGACTCAGGCTACCTGTGTGCATGATCTATATATATGGAAATCACCGCGGTGCATTTTCTCGTCTGCTTTATCATCTTCAACTTATTGCTGAAGGTAGTTTACCCTATAAGTGGATTCCTACACGAAGTCGGACATGCAATTGCTGGACTCTTTCTCGCAAAAGGATCCAAGATTAGTATCCGTTTTGGAAATTACGGAAATAAACCTTTGATAAAGCTGGGGAATCTCAACTTGTATATTGGTCCAACAACGAGCTTCTGGGGATACTGCGAATTTGAATCAAACAAATTATCCCAAGGAAGGCTAATTGCCATTGCATTGGGAGGACCTTTAGTCTCCCTGGTTTTAATACTAACAAATCTGTGGATCCTATTTGTCCGTGGACAGTCCATGGAGGCACAGTTTTTAGCTGCGATCTTTTTTTATGCGAATTGTCGCATACTGATTGTGTCCATGACACCAAGGAATTTCATTCTTCCCGCACCCGCAATGGTGAAAGGAGAAAGCGATGGATTGAAAATCATCCAGTTACTGAAGGGCGACAAGGAATAAAGGCGTATCAGTATTCACACTTAAGCTCCAGAATTTTGTCCGGGGCAAGATGCACAATAATCTTGGTCACATCACCATTCTCGGAGATGACTTCAACCTTTGGACCCTCTACCTGTTCGAAAACAATCTCGCTTACAGGGTCTTCAGCAACAGGCACGGGGTCAGCGTCATCAGAGGTGGCAGTTGGTTCTGGTGCGTTTAAATCATCACCCTGGGGAACCTCTTCAGCAGCAGTTTCAGCAATTGGGTCGTCTGGCGATTCTGTAGGCGGAGCAGATTCCTTAACCTCTTCTGCGGAGGAATCAGGAATGGAATCTGATTTTTCATCCTCAGTAGCTGAATTTGAATCTGCTGCAGGAATCTCCTTAGGTTCAATGAAAGAACGGAAAACCTTCTTGTTTTCGGTTGATTCCAGCGGGGTATCTTTAAGAAAGCTTTCCATGGTTAATCCAATAGATCAGTACGCAATTGGGTATCCTTATCGAAAACTATGCTAATTTCCAACCTCTGGTTTTTTCGCCCATCAGGTTCGGACACATCACTTGGAAGAGCATCGCCAAAACTCGATAACTGTTCAATTTTTGTAGGAGTAAGACCGTACTTAAGAAGTTCTTTGCGGGTATTATCGGTCTGCGAACTAGTCGCAATAAAAGCATCCTGCTTAGAATTTTTGAAGGTGTGCGCGTCAATACGCACACGCATATCATGTCGATCAAGAAGCCAAGCCATATTCTTCATGACAGTACTGCCCCAATCAGTAAAATCTCCATTCTGGCCGGTAAAAATAGGGTATCTATCATTATCGAAGAGTGTTATCCGCAGACTGTCCTGCTCAATCTTTATCTTTACACGCTCATTGGGGTCAGGTTCCTCCAGATTCAGTAGTTTGTAGAATTCCATAGCCATCTGCTCCAACACCCTGTACTGGATGGTATCACGAGGTTGCTCTTCATTGGGCAGTACACTTTCCTCATAACCGATAATCTGGTTAACAATGCTTCCGATACGACTCTCCGGTTGCTTAATGGGATCGCTGGGAGTATAGCCAAACAGATAAGAGTCCTTGAAGTAACGTGTTGTAGCAAAAACCTCATCCGTTCTCATGGTGGTAATCCAGAGAACAAGGAAGAGTGCCATCATACCAGTAACGAAATCACCATAAGCAACCTTCCATGCACCAGCGAAAAACCTTATTTTTCTAATGCGGTTCATAATGAGATTCGGGGTAAAACGACAACCTAAGTGAATTAGTTTGCCTGCTTGATTCCCTTGATAAGTTCCTCTAGTTCATCGCTCGTCGGTTGAACCTGAGAGGGTAATGCACGGCGTGATACATCAACCGCCATGGCGGGCGCAAGACCCTTGGCAAAACTGGCGATGGAAACACGGATAATCTCAAGTCCAAGCGCAGCAGATGTGTTGTTGTGCTTGATCAAAACTCCAAGTGGTCCGAAAAGCGCATAGGCAGAAAAGATTCCAAGAAACGTACCACTAAGTGCAGCTGATATTTTCTTTGCGATGACAGTCGGGTCTGAAAGGTCTGACATGGTATTGATAATACCCATAAGCGCTGCCACGATACCGACTCCAGGCATCGAGTCCATTAGATACATCATGGTTGTTGCAGAATGCCCCGACTCGATCGCCTTTGTTTTCAACTCGGTCTGGAGTATGGCGTCAATTTGATCTGGTTTGATCTTTCCATCGACCAGAGGACGAAGAGCAGAGCAAAGAAACTCAACCGCTTCAGGATCATTGATAAAGGAGGGATACTTGCTAAATATGGGGCTTTTCTCAGGATCGCCAATGTGCTCGTCCATCGCGATGTAACCTTTTCTACGACCAATCTGAAGAATCTCATACAGAAGTTTGAGCAGGCTGGTATACCTTTCCTTTGAGGTGTCCACGCCCTTAACTGCAATGAGTAAATCCTTTATTAACCGAGTGAGAACAGCAAACGGACTTGAGATCAGTACAATTGACGTGGCGATACCCACAATAATTACAATTTCACCAGGATGAACCAGTTGCATGGGTTTACCTCCCCCCATCATGAAGCCACCCAGCGTTGCTCCGAGTGCTATTGCGGTACCGCCTAATAATAGAATTGCTGCCATATTTAACCCAAATTTACGGTTTGATGGAAATCGATTGGAAGTAGGTTTGTAATGTAAGGACGGTGTGAGTCAATATCTGAGATATACGACCCTCCGAACGATTGAAGACCTTGGCAATCTCTTTTAACCGCATATCTTCGTAATAATACATGGTCAAAATCTTTCTGGAGTCCTCTGGTAATTGTGTGATTCTTTCTCTTAGCAGATCGATTAATTCATGGTTTTCACAAATATCTCTGGAATTTTGTTCAGTGGCATCTGATACTATTTCTTCAAGTCCAGTAACTGCATCTCCTTCATTGCTAGATACCCCGGCGCTGTCGAGTGAGAAAATGATAATCGGTTGAACTTCTTCAAGAAGACGCGAATATTCAGCAGAAGAAAGCCCCAGTTCCTTACGAACCTCTTCTTCTTCCGGTGGACGGGCCAGACGCCCCTCAAGGGTTTCGATCGTGCGGCTGAGTTTTTTAGCTTTGGTTCTGGCCCCCCGGGACATGGGATCTAGGCGACGAAGTTCGTCAAGCATAGTCCCGCGGATACGAAGGGATGCATAACTGCCAAGTGTGGCATTTTTATCAGGTTGAAACTGATTGATGGCAGTGATTAACCCTTTTAATCCCAGGCTGTACAACTCCTCAGTGGTTGTGGTTTCAGGAAAAAACGGCCGGATTTTTGATACATGTGATTTAACTAGCGGAAGGTACTGCTCCACCAGTTCAGTCATATCCTTTTGATAGGCAACAGCTTTGTGATTTTTCCCAGAAGCAGATGACACTGGGGAAACAGAGCTATTTTCTGTAAGGGTCGAGGGCATCAGAATTAAGGTAGAAAAGATCTATGTCGTGGCAACTCCATCGTTGGGTGTTGGAGAATTTCTTTGGGTTTCAACTGCACTGTCAATTTGTGGGACTTCACGGAGTTCCTCGATCGTGGTCGATGATGCAACAACATGCATTCGAAGAAGGATTCGAGCACCAAATTTCCCAATTAGTGAAAATACTATGCAGAAAACAAGGGATCTCCACGCAAGAGGGGCAATATTCATTCCCGCAAGAAGCCCAGGAAAAAAAGAAAGTGAAAAACCAAGCAATGCGCCAAGCTTGAAGGTAAAATCCTCGTCTTTCATAGATTACAGGTGACAATAAAAATTATAAATTAAGAAGGAACAAGAACCTGCCTGGGAAAGGAACTGGCAAGCAGGTAATTACAGATGTTATCCCGCGTGTAGTCGCTGGTAATATTCTGCCCATGACAGAACATTATTGTTGAAACTTCCTTATTGAAAACAAAAGGCCAAAGTTTTGCACTATTCTGCAATTCATCCAAATGAGTGAAGATCAAGTGGGAAGGGCGGCAGGAAACAGCTGCTTCCAGTGTGGATTTAAGAATCTGGACATCATAGGTGGCATTGAGGACAAGAGCACGAGTTGAGACTCCCAATTGATCCAGTTCGTGCCCCAACCCTGTCCAGCCCGGTTTATCATTTAACGGGATGCCTGGAGTATCAACGTAGAGAAATTCTCCAGAAGGAAGATTTGGGAGCACCGCTCTGTCACGGTAAAGATGGATACCAAGGGATTCACAAAAAATCCGCAGTGCATCGTCGGGATTAGGAATTGCCTGATCTAGTTTAAAAACGTGCGTAGTGTGGTTCTCGAAAAAAGCACTATGCGCAAGGATTTTGCAAAGGGCTGTTGTTTTCCCGGTGCCAGGGGTCCCCATAAAAGCAATCCGGTTGGAAGTTGGGCGTGACTTGATCCCATCAAAACGTTTTTTTAGCCAATGAGAAACTTCCGCCAAGGCATGGGATGTGGGTAACGCTTCAAGTCCCTCCATTTCGGGCGAATCCTGAAGGGCAGCTAAAAGTCCATCATCAAAGCCAGCGCGGTTCAGCAATCCATACACAGAACTGTCATCAACGGGTGGGTTAATAGAACTAATTGAATTCCCAGTATTATTACCAATAGTGACATCCAATCGAGATGGGGAGGTAGTTTTTTGCTTTTCTTCAGTTTTCGAGGAACTGTCTTCCACTGGAGGAACAGGTTCCTGATGCTCCTCAACACTCACTCCTTCCCTGGATGCTGTCTCCAAGGTTTCTTTAATCGTAGGATCTCCATTCGCAACAGTAAGAATGATTTCAAGCTTTGGTGAGGAAAGAAACTTTGCCAACCCCTCACCTTCAACTTGTTTAACAGAAAGGACCTTGGCCTTGTCTCCAAATTTTTTCCGAATAACTTTTAATGCCTCCTCAGGAGACTTGACAAGAATCCGGTAGTGCTTCTCACCAGGATCTCTCCCGGCATCAGGGCGTAAGGTGTTTTTTTCCTCAAGTGTACTCGACATGGTAAATTATTCCGGAAAATTATAGTCTATATGGAAGATGTAGTTTGTGCGTCCTCCTGAGAAAGAGGCGCAAGATGTTCCGGTGAGATGTTGATAACATCAAATGGCCTAATCTGCATTCTGTTGGGCATTTCCTGATAGGATAAAACTACAAGTCTAGGGAATGAAGGCTCGAAAAACCTTCGCAGTGCAAGGCGTAGCTCAACAGTGGTTATAACAATTGGTGTAAGGGCAGATTCAATCATGCGATTGATCTTGGGAGTCATATCATTGAGCAATGCCTCAGTAATGGTGGGGTCCATCATGAGCCCTACATCCTGTTGTGTGCGCTTGATTCTAGAAATAAGAGTATTTTCAAGTGAAGGATCAAGAGTCAGGCACTGGATCGTATCCTGCTCTGATTCATATTCAGGAATAAAGTACATTCCAATTTTTTGGCGAACCTGCTCAGCCAGTTCATCTGGATTTTTGGTAAGGGATGCATAGTCTGCAATTGACTCAAGAGTGAGGGGAAGGTTCTTTACTGGTATCTTTTCCTTGAGAAGGTTTTGAAGGACCCGCTGAATAAGTCCAACACTTGCCAAATCTGGAAGCAATTCACTGATAAGAGTTGGGTGCTTGTCCTTAACCATGTCGATCAGTTTCTGGGTCCCTTCACGATCAAGTATAAGATGTGAGATTTCTTTCAGAACATCCGCCAAATGGGTGACAAGCACAGAGGGAGCATCTACCACGGTGAAGCCGTTTATCTCAGCCTTCCTTTTCTCTCCTTCAAGTATCCATACCGCCTCAATTCCATAAACAGGCTCTACTGTTGGTGTACCGGATAAACTGGCCGAACTACCCATAACATTCATGGCAAGAAACTGGTTGGGCTGTAGTGTGCCACGGGCAACTTCACGATTTCTTAGCAGAAAACGATAGGTATTGGATTCCAATTCGATGTTATCCCGGACAGCAATAGTCGGAACAACCATCCCCATTTCCTTGGCAAAATTGGTACGTGATCCTGTAATTCGATCAAGAAGGTCGCCCCCTTGCTTTCTATCAGCCAGAGGCAGCAATCCGTATCCGATTTCAATGGCAAAAGTTTCCACATATATAGCCTTTTCAATCTTTTCCTGAGCAGTCTGTGGAGTTGTACCTGCCACAGGCGCACTTTGATCCTCTCCGCCCGGAAGACCAGGAACCTGAGACTGGCCCGCTTGGGTTCCTGAGAGTTGCTTCTGGCCGGCAACACGAGAATCTTTGTCTCCAATACCTTTCTTTTTCATAACAAATGCTATGAGAACGCAGGATAGACCGAGAAACATGAATGGTCCCCGAGGCAAGCCACCCACAAGACCAAAAAAGATCAGGAAACAGCCGGCAATCATAATTGGCCGACGGTAAAAAGTCAACTGACGGCCGAGATAGGAACCAAGATCAGTGTCTGCTGAAGCACGTGTAACCAAGAGACCCGCGGCTACAGAAACAATGATTGCAGGAATCTGGGTCACCAAGCCATCACCGACAGATAGCAAGGTGTAGAGCTTAAGGCATTCCGAGATAGGCAGGCCTTGCATGAAGACCCCAATAAGTATGCCGCCGATAACATTAATTATGGTTATGAAAATACCTGCAATTGCATCCCCTCGAACAAATTTGCTGGCGCCGTCCATTGCCCCATAGAAATCAGCCTGTTCCTGAATCTTCGCCCTGCGGGAAAGGGCATCGTGCTCAGTAATGATACCAGCGTTGAGCTCGGCATCAATGGACATCTGTTTCCCTGGCATTGCGTCCAGCGTGAATCGTGCAGCGACCTCTGCGATACGTCCGGACCCCTTCGTAATTACTACAAAATTGATAAGGACAAGGATTAGGAAAATTACTGCCCCAACCACATAGTTCCCCCGAACAACAAATTCTCCGAAGGCTTCAATTACGTTACCTGCAGCATCTGTTCCAATATGGCCATTAAGAAGAATCAATCGGGTGGAAGCCACATTGAGACCAAGTCTGAAAAGGGTAACAACAAGAAGTACGGTTGGAAATACAGAAAATTCAGTAGGATCCTTAACGTAAATAACTACTAAAAGCACCAACAACGATATGCCGATACTGATAGCAAGAAAAAGATCCAATACCAATGGAGGTATTGGTAGAACAAGCAGGATAACGGCAAAAAATACCGCTATGACGAACACGAGGTCCGTGTTCTTTGCAAGGGCCTGCCACGGGCCCCTTAGGCCTGGAAGGGAAAATTTATCCATCTATCTTCTTAAAATCGATTGACGAACCACCCAAAGCAAGTCCCATGCCTATCCGGAAGATACACTTGCTGCGGATAAGCGTCTGGCTTTCAGGCGGTGAAAATAATAAGAGTGTGCCCGGTATACATGGGCAAGGATTTCAGCAATCACCTGATAGAGCTCAACGGGTATCAATTCTCCAACATTGCCGACCTTGTGTAACATGCGGGCAATAGGCTTATTTTCAACCATCGGCACATCATGCTCTTCGGCTAAAGCCTTTATTCGCATGGCAAAAGCTCCTGCGCCCTTGGCAATCACGACAGGCGCTGAATCCTTCCCTCGTTCATATTTAAGGGCAACAGCGAAATGAGTTGGATTTGTAACGACAACGTCAGCAGTAGGAACTTCATCCAGCATCTGGTTTCGCATTAGACGCATCGCCATAGAACGTTGGGCACTTTTGACGTGGGAATCAACCTCTTGGGATTTTTGCTCTTCCTTAACCTCCTGTTTTGTCATCTTCATCTTCTGATGATTACTGTATCTCTGATACATGTAGTTTATGACCGCAATAAAGCTAATCATAAGGAACAGACGGAACAAAATCAGGATAAATAGATGATGGATGAACATCCCGACCTGTTGAGGAGGAATCATCGTTGTAAATATTGGGTGACTAACAATATCACGGACCGAAAGATAGATGACAGCCGCAACAGCAGAGAACTTCAGCAAATCAACAAAAAATGCAACGTAGGCATCTTTACCAAAAATACGCTTGATTCCATTGATTGGGTTTAGCCGGTTAAATTTAACCCCAAATGCCTTGAGAGTAAGCCTGAACCGAGTCTGTAACCCTTCTGCAAGAAGTGCCATAATAAAAGATACGATTACCAATGGAAGAATGAATGAAACCACAAACTGACCAAAAGTAAGCAGCGTTCGTACAATGCCTTCAGGGTTCACCTCAATCTCATGAAGATGCCCAAGAATATTACGGGTAAAAACTGAAATCTCTGCCGCCTTACGCGGTGTAAGTACCGCAAGTATGATCACCGTGGCAAAAAGAACCATTGCGGTATTAATCTCTGGTGCTTTTGCAAACTGCCCTTCAGAATATGAATCCTGGCGCTTTTTCCCAGTGGGTTCTTCTGTCTTATCTTCGTCAGCCATGGCGAAATAAAAGCATCGTCTAGTTATTTAGAAAAAGAAGCATATTACCTGGAGCATCATTCAAATATTTATGAATGTAAGCCCGAATTAAAAGGATGGACGAGGAAAATAAAATAACGCCCGCAAGAATTCGGACCGCAAAACTGGTCATGAAGACATTAATCTTAGGAGCCGCCTTACCCAGTACGGCGAGGACTAAATTGATTGTCAGACTAAGCGCGATAAATGGTGCAGAAATGAGCATCCCAACAACAAAAATATTACTGGTTTCGGCGAGAAACTCATCAATGCCATGAATACGAAATAAAGGTCGACCAATTGGCATCAATTGAAAAGACTCAGAAAAAGCGGTAAGAATCATGTAGTGGAGCCCACTGGTAAAAAGCAAAATCAAGGCAAAATAGAACAATAATGAACTGATCATTGAGCCAGGGATGCCGAATGGATTCAGGCTTTCATTTCGCACAAGACCGATTTCCATGGAGGTGATGTGCCCCGCAACCTCCAAGGCATAAAAGACCATACGAACGGTTAAGGCCATCAGAAGGCCAATCAGTATCTCATTCGCTCCGGTTAGGATCGCACCAAGAAAATGGGAGACAAAGCCATAATCTACCTCCACGGGAACAAAAGGAAGAAGAAGAATTGTGATACATATGGCAAAACTGGCCCTGACCTGCATAGGGACCATCTGCCCCGTCAAAAAAGGCAACCCAACAAAGAATGCGCCCGTCCTCATTAAAATAAAGAAGGCGGCCACAATGTGGTCTAGCTCAAGAATCATGGCGCCATCGAGGGCATGGCTTCGATCATTTTAACAGCGAAATCCATAAGTTTTTTAACGATATAAGGCGCCATTACGACCATAACGAATCCAACCGCGATCAGTTTTGGTACAAAGGTCAGGCTTTGGTCCTGTAAACTGGTAACCGACTGAATAAGGCTGATCATGACGCCAAATCCGACTGCAGTAACAAGAATGGGGAGTGCTGTAGCAAATGCAGTCTGCATCAACTCTCGCATAATATCAACTGCCTGAGCATCCGTCATGGGATTTACAAAAATTAAAAAATTACTGAACCGTGTTGAAACTATTCACAAGTGACTTAATGACTAGGTTCCAACCGTCAACCAGGACAAAAAGCAGGATTTTAAATGGCATAGATATTATAACAGGAGGCATCATCATCATGCCCATTGACATCAAAGTGGTTGCAACAATGAAATCCACGATAATAAAAGGCATATAGATAAGAAAACCCATCTGAAAGGCTGTTCGCAGCTCGCTGAGAATAAAGGAGGGGACGACTACAGTCATCGGTAATTCCTGAGGAGTCATGGGACCAAACCGCGACAGGCCGAGCATAAAATCCACGTCTTTCTCATCGGTTTGCCTGAGCATAAAATCCTTCATGTATTCTGATGCAACCTCCAGAGCCTGACCTGAAGTAGCCTCCTCCTCCATATAAGGGATAACAGCATCATTATAAATACTATCCCATGTAGGTGCCATAATAAAAACCGACATGAACAAGGCCAATCCTATGACGATTTGGTTGGATGGAGCCTGCTGAACACCAATGGCCATCCTCACAAAACTAAGGACGATGACAATGCGAGTAAAACTAGTCATCATCATTATCAGAGACGGTGAAAGAGTCAGTAACGTCATTGCCACCACAAGTTGGATGGCAATACTAACATCTTCTGGTTTCTGATCCCCGCTGATATCTATCCGTAGACTCGACCCAGCTGGAGCAGTGGATCCAGCACCTGTTGCCTGAGCACAAAGGTCGCAGACATTAGCAAGAGGTAAAACCAATACACACAGTAACAACAGTATTTTAGCCCATAGATTCATAGGTTAATTTTCATCCTCCTTTATGGGGTCTAGATTGTCAGATAAGACTGTCTCAAAAGATCTGGGGGGTTCATTTGTTGAGTTACTAAGGTCTGATACTTGCCTAATAAATCCTGGTCCCACTCCTACCAAGACTTCACGATTATCATATTCCACAACAACAAGAAACTGTCGATTCCCAAGCATAATCTGATCTTTGATTTTCAGTCGACCAGTTGATGTCGCTCTAAACCGCCCAAAAAATCCTTTTTTGTTAAGAAAATAAAGGATTATGAGAAAAACTAAAAGAAATACAAATGACCAAATCCAGATGATAATATTGTATTTTGGACCTTGGGAGTTTGCTTTGGGGGATGAAATATCATTGTTGATTCCATAAACTTTTACAGTGGAACCAACATTATCTGCATCCCGGATTCCTCGTTTATGTCGACTAAGATTAATCCCTCCCGTTTGACTCCTTGAATCAGTGGAACCAGATGAGAATGGAATCGAGGAAGTCCTGGTAATTAAACCAGTTGTAGATGAATTGGAAGTCGTGGATTGCCCTTCGACTGAATCCTTTTCCTGTTCCCCGTGCTGTGCTGGGGAGACCAGAAGAAAAGTCGCCAGCACGAGGCTGATCCCGGGAAACTTCACTCCGATGATTCCACAATACTGGAAATTTTGATACCGAACCTGTCCTCGACAACAACAACCTCTCCGTAGGCAACTACTTTGTTATTAACAAGCAGTTCCACGGGGTCTTTGGCCTGACGATCCAACTGTAGGACCGTTCCCGGAGTCAAATCAACAATTTCGCGCATTGGAAGTTCGCATGAACCCAACCTTGCGGTCAGGTTCACCTTTACGTCCAGAACAACATCTAGGTTTTTAGCGTCCATGATAGTTTATTTATAAGAAACAAGTTGGGTTCAGGTGGAAAGTTTTTCCGTAATTTTCACGGCAACACCATCACCTTCCTTTCCGTATTCACCAAGGAAACAATCCTTCCCAGCGATAGTTATACGAGTTTGTTGCAAAATGTTTGGTCCAAGATCAAGAAAATCTCCCTCCTGTAAGCCAAGAAGGCCTTTGACCGTCGTTTCAGACACAGCCCATTCAGAATTCACCTGAACGGAAATATTATCGTAGGTATTTTTCCATGGGACCCCCCCCTCCTTGCCTGTAGCCTTGTTCGCCTTCTGGGTAACCTCTTGGATTTTCGTCAGGATAGGGGTAACGGTGTAGTAAGGAATCCCTATTCGGATGGTTTCCTTGATCTCCCCGAGATTGGCTTCAATTGCCAATACGATCACGGGACTGTCGAAAGATGATGTTTGAAGAAAACGTCCCGTGGTTTCCTGACCAATGACTTGGGCACTCAATTCCATATATCCGTCCCACTGATGGCACCATTCGTCGACAATAATCTGCGCAATGTCATCCACCATGGCAGACTCAATGGCAGTCAGAAAGCGTAAATCCTGACTGGCGACACCTTTCCCACCTAGCGCGCGATCCACCATTCCAAGAGCAAGAACAGGACTGATCTCAAGAAGACCAACGCCTGTAAGCTCGTTAATTTTGAACAAGGATACGTGGGAGGGACTCTCTATCGATTGAGTAAATTGTGCATACTGCTGAACAGAAAGGTTTGTCACGGTAAAATCGATACCCATCCGTAACTCCATTGCAAGATTCTGACCAAGATAAAACGCAAACTTGTCGTTACGAGCACGGACCTGATTGACCTCTTTTTCGGAAAGGAAGACAGGATTACGAAAATCAAATTGGCGGACATCCACATCTTCACTTATGAGCTCACCGTTTGCACGAAATACCTGCGCTACGCCTTCGACAGCTGCAGGACCACCGACCATCCGGTCCAATTCGTCTTGGCTAAAGGCATCAGGGGCTGCATCATCGGGCAGATTTACATCCTCGGCAACTTCAGGATCGCCAATATCGTCTTGAGGTTCTGCCAATGGGGCAGAATCTTCAGTCAAGCCATCCTCCTCATCAGAGGAAATGTCTTCTTGTTCTTCGCTGGAAGGGTCGTCGCTCATCTACTGGATGCTAAATTCTGTGAAATCAAGATTCTCGATAACATTTTCGAGACCGTGTACTGCGTTCAGCTTATCCTTTAGTTCACGTTGGATCAATGACATCATCCGAGGATTATTGTTAATGGCCGCGAGGGTAAGGGATGATAAATAGCTGATGGTGGCACTTTTTATTTTTGCCTCAGCGTGATTGATCTTATCCTCGAATTTCTTATCAGATCCTTCAATCTGATATGTGACATTGATAAATCGAGTGCGGTGCTCCCCGGCAAGATTGGTTGTTAATGGGCCAATTGTCTTGTGATGCATGTCATGCCCTTTACCGCCACCATGATCATCATGCTTATCGCTAGATCCATGTTCCGCATGACCGCCACCATGATCACCACCATCAACGACTTTGGGGGAAACTATGAACTTGTGGGTTAAAATGGTAAGGACAGGCGCAAGTAATAACACGACAATAACTGGCACCCAGATATTACCGCGGGATTTATCCCATCGGTTGGAGGTTCCTTTTTTCAATTTCATAAGACTTATCTTAGGATTTTTCTGCACAAGTCAAAGCAAAGGTTAACGCTTCAGGTTCACGGCTTCCCCATACATTGCATCGGAAACAGTTACAATTCGAGCACCTGCCTGGAAACTTCTCTGATTGGCAATAATGCTACTGAACTCTCCGGTTAGATCAACATTGGAAAGCTCAAGGGAATAAGGTTTTATCTCACCGGTGCCGGCAGTCGTCGGCGGAACAAGCCCATCGTCGATCTGTGCCCCGAGGTCTCCCTTGTTAGAAAAATAACCACCACCCTCCCGGATTAATTTACCGGGAACATTGAAGTTGGTAAGGAAGACTTGCTGAAGTTGCTCGGTTCCATCTTCCATAAGCATGCGAAGAGTTCCATCATTTTCAAAACGGAAACTTTCAACCTTCGTGAGATCTTCTATCTGGAGATCCCCTTTATCCCCCTGAACAATAAACCCTTCAGAAGTTACAAACCGACCCTGGGAATCCCAATTAAAATTTCCAGCTCGAGTAAAAAGGGTTGCATCGGCATCATCTGCTGCCTCTGGATCACGCACTTGAAAAAATCCGTCGCCATATATTGCTAAATCTGTGTCAACACCTGTCTGCTGAATGGATCCTTGTGTGAATTTTCCGGAAATATTTCCCAGTTTAACACCCGATCCGATCTGATGACCAGGGGCTCCACTGGTTTCTGAGTTGTCCGCTTTTAAAAAGGTGTTATAGAAGCTATCGGTGTATTCAGCCCTCTGACCCTTGAATCCGAGGGAGTTTACGTTGGCAACATTGTTGCCTATGACCTCCATCCCCTTGGAGAAGGTCTTTAATGCACTGGCTCCGGTGAAAACTGATTGTAGCATGGCTATTTAATGATTTTGAGGTTTTAAGTTTGAATATTTAAATCAGGTGAATCGATTGTACCCGTTTACTCCTGCTCCTGTGGGAGCTCAACCCGTGTCACGTGGGAGGCATCATGATCGCTGCCATTAACAGTCAGTTTCATTACTCCATCCTTGTGGGTAACTGCCGTGACCAGTCCGTATGTTTCTGCTGATCCTCCACCTTGGAGAGTGACAACCTTGCCAAGGTAGCTCTGTACCGACTGATTCATCTGGGTCTGGAAAAAGCTTTCAAAGTTCTTGTTCAGGGAACTCATCTGATCCAGCGATGAAAAACTGGCCATTTGGGCGATAAACTCCGTATCCTTCATGGGTTCCATGGGATCCTGATACTGCAACTGGGATGTCAGCAGTTTAAGGAAGTCATCCATCTCCATTTGGGATTCCTTTGTCGGTAGATTTCTTTGTGAGGGAGTTACTCCAGTGGGCGTGGACGATGCTACTGTATCGGCGATCATGATTCGTGTGGGTTGAATTTTCTAGATTTGATTAAAATTGGGTCAGCGAGCATTAAGCAGGTTTTGTCCAAGAAAAAGATTCGCTGGTTTTTCTTCCTCTATCCCTTCAAATTCCGGATCATCCAGTGTGATACCACGTTGACCAGCTTCAACTTTTAGTTGGTCCCAGGATTCCTCTAAAGCACTCTTCAGCCCTTTTGAGCGGGTTGAAAACTGGATTTGCATACCTTGGCTACCGCGGACATGAAATCGCACAAGTAATTTTTCGCCGTCAGGGAGGTCAAGTGTCACTCGACTTGTGGAAGTGCTACCTGATTGCTTTAGGCGAAATAATTGATCTGCAAGTTGGCCGATGACTCCGCTATAGAGGCCTGTCTGCCCATTTGAGGCAAGACCTGGTGAATTGGGGGACAAACCATTTAATTGTTGAATATTCTCTGGTTGAACCTGCGGCGCCAACTCTGAGAGGATTGAAGCATCTTTACGCGCAGATTGATTTTGCCCGAAGTTCTCACCTTGAGAATGCTGGGAATTAGTGTTGTCGGGAAAAGACTCTCCTTGTGACTGCCCGCGGGAAAGAGAAGAAATCTCAGACTTAGCTGAATTTGTATTATGAGACGCCTGTTGAAGAGAGGACGCCGGTTTCTCCTTAAGGACTTTCTGCTGAGACTGTTGAACTTCCTTAGAAATGGATTCAAATTTGGCTGCTGCTGCCTGCATTGGAATCTTGGGAGTCGTAACAATGCTTTGTTTCGATATATTTTGAACTGGGACAGCCTTTCCCTTGGTTGCCTCACTAAGATTGAGTTTAGCCACAGGTCTATCAGTTGGCCTGAGTTCCTTTTCGAGTGCCACCCCGGGATTCTCTGTTTTTTGGGAAGGCTTTTGATTAGTGACATCTGATGCAGCAGAATTTAGTGGAGACAAACCCCGCCCGTTAAAATGCCCTTTGCGTGGGGGAACTGTTTTAGTTCCTTTGCCCTCGATGTGTTGCCTAACAGTCTTTTGCTCGCGGGAGGAGAGAAAGCCATGCGTTTGTAAATCTTCATTATCAAGTGGCGAATCTTCAAAGACCGTCTTTTCTCCGGAATTTGAAGCAGACTCCTTATCCAAGATGTATTTCTGAAAAAGGTCCTCATCCGCAACGCCTAATGAATGAGCCTGTCCATCCGTGGTGCCGGGCAAAAATACCCCGCGAGAATCAACAGGTGATTGTTGTAGACGAGTAAGGTTTATGTCCTGAGCAAATGCCATCTCTAAGAAATTGGTTTGATATTATCAAGTGCCGTCATCCGCCCGAAGGATTGCCAGGGTTGGCAGGGGTTTCCTCCACCACAAGGCGCCGTAGTTGCTGGGCCAGAATAGCGGCCAACGCCTTGGAATCATCAGAGGCTTGCTTGCCATCTGTCATCTCCTCAAAAATGGGAGCGATGTCCTTTGGGTCCATGAGATTTAGAATACCAGTGATAGTCGGGTTTGCAAAATTCTCAGGATTGTCCTTGTTCATCTGGAGAAAAAGGGCAACGGCAGCACTCGGGGACAAACTTTCGACGGTTTTGGTCAAATCTACCATTTTAAGTTGTTCGGCTTTCTCCAAAATTATTCGCTTTTGGCGAAAAGCCTCTGCTTTTTGGTCAAATTGATCCTGTAAATTAGTGACCTCAGTCTTGAGAACATCAAATTCTTCCTTTTCCTGCCTGAGACTGTCTCTTATTTTCTCCAAAGCTTCTTCCTTTTCACGGATTTTGGCATCACGTTTTTCCAAGGTGGCCACAAATTCCTTGAGTTCTTCTGTCAATTTACCGGGATATTTAACCGGCCCCATAGGTGCCGAGGCTTCATGCGTCTCATGAGAAGCCCCTATCTTCTTCAGATCTTTCCTGGCAAAAATAACCGCGAGTACAAAAGCTATAGCAAGCGCAAGCAAACTGTAGAACCAAGTAGAGTTTAAGAGCTTCTTCATTTCAGATGTGAACAGGTGTTATTAAAGGATTGTTTGAGACAGAATGATTATTAGCCAAATCTTCGAGAACCTTCTCTTCTGCCTTGAATTCATTGAAAATATGTTCTTCGCGTTTACGTTCGCTGAGCTGATGTAGAACATCGTGTTTACTCTTCAGCTTGAGATAATCCTTGCGACGATCTTCTTCAACGGAACGACGTTCGATAAGCAGGACATTGCTTTCTTTTAACTGTTTTTTTGCATCCTCCAGAGAAGTGTAATAAATGGAATGCATGGACGCAGGGAAATTCTGGAGACGGCGATCCTGAATTTGATGACTGATCGCTTTGATACGCGTTCCAAGTGCCTTACTCTTGCCCTCCTGGCGCAATCTCGAATTCATGGCACCAGCGTAGGCCTGTAAAGCGGTGTCTCGATCCTTTTCCCTGAGCTCCATCAGAAGCTGTAGCCTGTACCGAAAAGGTCTCATCCAAGAATCTCCCCCAGTTCGATAAAGCTGTTAGCACGGCTGAACTTGGTGCCATGAACCTGCCTTAAAAACTCTCGAATCGCAGGAAACTTCTCAACCGCACGATCAATCTGAGCATTTGTTCCGGGCGCATAAGCTCCCACATTTATGAGATCTTCGTTATGACGGTATACAGCAAGGAGGTCTCGAGCCTCAGTAACCAAACGAATTTCCTCCTCACTACAAACATCAAGGTAAAGGCGACTGATACTGTCCAATACATCAATGGCAGGAAATAAATTCGCATTGGCAAGTTTACGACTCAGAACAATGTGACCATCCAATATACTGCGTACAGCATCAGCCACTGGTTCGTTCATGTCATCACCCTCCACCAGTACTGTATAAATAGCAGTGATGGACCCGACCTCGCCTGTGCCGGAACGCTCAAGCAACTTTGGCAGCAGACCAAAAACTGACGGAGTATAGCCCCGAGTTGTAGGAGGTTCTCCTACGGCAAGACCTATCTCACGCTGAGCCATAGCCAATCGTGTGACAGAATCCATAAGGAGCATTACATTCTTACCCTGATTACGAAAATCCTCAGCAATGGCTGTAGCTAGGTTGGCCGCACGAATACGTAAAGGTGCCGGTTGATCGGAAGTGGTGACAATAACAACGGATTTACGCATCCCTTCCTCTCCCAAATGCTTGTCAATAAAGTCCTTTACCTCGCGTCCTCGTTCACCAACAAGGGCAATGACGTTAACATCAGACTCAGAATTTCGAGCCAGCATACCCAGTAGAACAGATTTACCGACACCACTACCGGAAAAAATACCCACACGCTGACCATGCCCTAGAGGCACAAATGTGTCGATAGCCTTCACCCCGGTTTCAAACGGGGTTTCAATTGATTTTCGGCTCATTGGATCCGGTGGTGCATTCTTTAGCTTGCCGGTAGTAGGGGCAAGTAGTCGCCCCTTTCCGTCAATCGGATGCATACGCCCATTCAGAACCCGACCAAGAAGGTTCACCCCGACCGGAACAGCATTATCCTCATGCGAGGAGACAACACGGCAACCGGGATGCAAATCATTAATTTCTCCCAAGGGCATCAAAAGCACTCGATTCTCACGAAACCCGACCACCTCTGCAGGAGCAGACTCACCGCTACGGTCTGATTCAATACGGCAAACTTCACCGAGAGCAACCTCAGGGCCCTCCGACTCAATAACCAAGCCATTAACATTGAGTATTCGCCCGGATTTCTCGCAAGGGTCGGCCTTCTCCAATCGTTCCTCAAGCCAATCAAGATTATCTGAAAGTAAGTCCATCATGTCTTGCTACCCATACTTTCCTCAATTGCCGATAATCGTGTTGCCACACGACCATCAACCAAGCCAAAACGGCTTTCAAGGAGGCAATCCCCTCGTCCAAGTGTGTCGTCCTCGATAAAAGTGACAGACGGGTACTTATCAGCTAAGCCATCGTTATTGTCGCCACCACCAAATAACCCGGAGAGCGCCTGTGAAAAATCCTCATCGGATGACGCAGGATTTGGCTGCGCTTGAGTAACGGTAGCCTGATGAATACCACTTAAAAGTTGAAAGTCTTCCGGATTTAAGCGCAGTTCCAATTTCTCTTCATCTGGCGCCTGGGTCAGGATCGTGTTAACAATGGACTCAACTTGCGATGGTTCCAATTCCAACCCCTCAATTACTTTAGCTGCTGCCATGACAACCAATTTCGGGATACGTTCGGAAATCTTATCTATCATACCTTGGCTTTGATCCACAAGAGAATCGAGAAATTGATCCTGCTTTTGTGACAAATCTTCCCGCATTGCGGAGACTTGTTCCGTCAACCCGGTGAGTGCGTCAAAGCGCCCTTTTTCTAAAGCTGCACGTTCAGTTTCTTCCGCCTTCATAGCGGACACGGGCGTCCCTCCACACCAAGTCACAGAGACGCGTTTGAGCGGGCGGGGAAACCGTACGGATTTATTCGATAAGTCCGCCATCTCCTGTTGCTAAAGAAATTTCTTCATTGGCTTCAAGCATGCGTACCGTCTCAATTATACGAGCACGGGCATCCTCCACGGCTTTACTTGGAACAGGCCCCATAAACTCAAGTTCCTCCTTAAGATTTTCAGCTGCCCGCTTGGAAACTGCGCCAAAGAAAGCTTTTCGCAATTCCTGGGATGCAGGCTTGAGAGCAAGGATAAGGTCCTCGGTCTGAACATCACGGGCAATCTTTTGAAGATCCATGACAGTGAGTGCGATAAGGTCATCGAATGTGAACATCTTGTTCCGAATCGTTTGCGTAAGCTCGGGATCGCGCTCCTCGAGACGCTCCAAAATATTCTCCTGAATGGAACCAGTGACCTTTTTGAGTAACTCTGCAGCTGCATCCGCTCCACCGCCAGAGTGCCAGGGGGAGGAGGATCCGGCATCCGTAAGGCGTTTTATGGAGGTGGCTACACGAGAAATTTGTTCCGAGGTGTAGTCTTCAAGATGAGCAATTCGGTCAACAACCTCATCCTGCTGACTTGTCTCAAGCATGGTAAAAACCTGACCCGCTTTCTCTTTGCTGAGGTTAGCAATAACAAAGGCAATGGTCTGCGCCTGCTCTCGATTGATAAGGCTGTAAATTTGCCTTGCATTCAACTGATCCACACCGTCCATAAGATTGGTGGCACTGCGACCAGGTTCTATGCGATTCAGCATTGTATTTGCCTTGTAGTCGCCACGGGCAATTTCAAGTGCCTCTTGAGCAAACCTAAAGCCACCAACAGACTCCTTGAGACTGTCCCCAATGATTTCAGAGAATTCCTCAAGGATCTTCTCTTGAAGGTCTCTCGGTACATGGGACCATTTATTGATCTCCTTACAGACCATCTCAATCTCACCATCCTCAAAGTTCTTGAGAATCTGTCCGGCAGCGTCGGGCCCCACTACAATAAGGAGCATGGCAAGACGCTGAACCTTTGAAAGTTGATCGTATTCAATTCCAGATACAGCCATTGTAATTCAGGTTTTTCAGGGGTTTGCTGTTACTACTTCGCGTTGACCCATGAGCGAAGTGCGGAACTCACATTGTCTCCACGTTCTTGGATGAGTTCGTTCAAAAGGTCAGGGGTTAATGCAGCTGCGAGTTCTGTCCCTTCACCACCGGAATGGACGGATTCCAAAAGAGCTGCAGCCTCCTCATTATCCAGAGTATCATCAATAATCTCAACTTCCGGTTGGTCTTGAGAACGAAACTTTTTCATGATTTTGAAAAATGTAATTAGAACAGCAATTGCAACTAGCACACCAATAATGGAATTTATGAGAGTCGAGTAACCCTGTACCCATCCGTCTAATTTATCATTAAATGTTGATGGCATCACGGCCTTGGGGAATTCGCGCTCGATCAAGCTGATATTACCATTTGAATATCCGGTTCCTGTTGGGGTCTTCTTAAGCCCTAGAGCATTTGCTACAGTTTCCTTAAGCTCGTCCAAATTATTCTGAAGAGGTTGCCCCAAGGCATTCACCGTTCCGACAATAACAGATGCCGAAATGTATTTTGTTCCACCAGGTTTGCGGACAGTTTCAGTGATAATATTATCAACAATGTAGTCGGTTGTCTGACTCTCCCGATCCTCTTCAGTCTTGGAAATAGGAAGATCATCGACAGTACCCGGGGCACTCCCCCCTCCTGGAAGATTTGGATTGGCACCAATTCCCTTGTCTCCCAATGCACGATCCTGGGTCAGCAGACTATCCTGATCAAGCATTTGCTTTTTGATGATTGTACCGGATTCTTGAGGGTCATAATCTTGGTCGACAATGGTAACGCTGTCCATCTCTAGTTCAACGGAAACCCGAGCTACCACTTTCCCCGCTCCGTAGATTGGCTCAAGCATACTCTCTACTTTCTGACTGTAATCATTTTCAAGTTGCCGAAGAAAACGAGCACTTCCAGTTGCTTCCCCAAGGATACCATCATTGATAAATTTTTCAGAAAGAGTATTACCATGATTATCCACAATAGAAACATCCTTGATATTAACGCCCTCAACCGCATTGGCAACGAGATGACGTATCCCATTAACTGCATTATCCTCAAGAGTCTGCGAACCGGTATCAATCATTACAGAAGCTTTTGGCTTTTCGTTGGGATTGGTCTTGATGAGACGAGTCTCAGGTTCAACTATAAGAACTCTGGCGCGCTTGACTCCATCTAGCGAACTGATCGCCCGTTGAAGCTCACCTTGAATTGCGCGACTTTTATTAATACGCTGCTCAAAGTCACTTACACCCAGTTTACCTGGATTGTTACCGAAAAGTTCAAGACCGACATAGGAGTCACTGGGGATTCCCTGAGTGGCTAGTGTCATGCGTAGTTTGTGAACATTGTCACGTGAAACGCTAATACCGTTACCCGCCGCAGCGACAACGTGCTTGACGCCGGAAGCCTGAACGACACTTAAAACCTTTGCCATATCGTCATCGCTGAGACCTCCATATAGCAACTCCATTTTAGGTTTATTTGCCCAAGTGAGCAAGGCAACGATAATTGCGATGGCACCTGCAGAAGCAACACCAATGGTGATCTTCCGGCTCGTACCGAGTCCGACCCAAAAATCCTTTATTTGATTCAAAATATTCATGACCAATCAAACTCCAAGATTAAACACTCATACGAAGGAGAGTCTGGTAAGAATCAGTAAGCTTGTTACGAACTTCCAGCATCAGATTAAAGGCAACCCCGGCTTCCTGCATAGCAACAGTAGCCTCATGGATATTATCGCTCTTACCAAGAATGATGTCTTGCACCGCCTGTTTTGAGTGCTTATTCTTCGCATCAACGCCCTTGACAAGACCTTCAAGCATTTCACCAAAACCAGGGGCACGCTCAACTTTAGGAGTCGAGAGATGTTCATGGTATGTGCGACGGACATGGTCTACAGCAATTGATGAAGCTTCACCAGTACGAACATGGTCGACCTGATGCTGCTTGGATAATTGTTGTATGGTACGCTGCAGATCGCTCTGCTGGGCGTCCAAGGAAGTTATTTCAGTTAGGATGGCCATTGTATCTATCTATCCTTGTCTTCGATTGGGTTTAATTTGAATGTATCTAATATCTATCTAAATTTACCGGCCGAGGTTAATGGCCTTCATTGCCATTTGCCGGGCAGTACGTGCTACAGAAAGGTTTGCCTCATAGGCTCGGGAAGCGGAAATAAGATCCACCATTTCACGGGCAACTTCGACGTTAGGCATTTCAACCATCCCCTCCCCATCGGCATGTGGATGATCAGGGTTATAAATCTTGCGGCCTGGAGTCGTGTCATCAAAGACATCATCAACTCGCACACCGTTATGGCGGGCATCATAGCCTAGATTCTTCTTGGAATGATTGAAAGCAACAGGCTCCTTCGCTTCATCAATCAGAGCCTCAAAAGCAACGAGCTTCCTTTTATATACGCCACCATCGGAATCACGTGTGGTGTGGGCATTCGCTATATTCTGCGCAACGACGGATAAACGGACCTTTTCGGCAGCCAAAGCATTGCCTGTGGCTCGGATTCCAGGGATTAGATTCATGTGTGAACTCATAGGATGAAATGTGCTATCTATATAATTACTATAGGAGAGATTGGGTTAGGAATGCCCTTTAATCGCCTTGTTCAATGTTTTGATATTTCCACCGATATATTCAGCTAGAAAATTGTAGTTAAGCGCGTTGCGATTGGCCTCGAGAAGTTCCTTGTCGAGTTCAACATTATTGCCGTCAAGGCGAATAGGCTTGGTTCTTCTATCAATCTCCGTACGAATAGGGAGATTCTTCATCCGAGTCTTATCCCCACGAGAAACTGCACTATTTAGTTCTTTCTCAAAAGTGGCAGGCAAGTCACGACGCTTATATCCCGGAGTTTCGGCATTCGCGATATTATTTGCTAGTGCCTCGTGTCGAAGATGTGTTGCATCCAACATCTTCTTGGAAAGAGTGTAATTTTCAGCTGCATAGAGATTTTCTAACATGATGGCGCACACAATGCATCCTTCGTGCCAATTTCACCGCATCAGCTGCAATATATGTGTCCATATGCTTTCGACGCCGATTTTTCTTAAAAAGTAAATGTGACGCCGAAGAAATGTGGTACTTTTTTCCGCAATTGAGAGATAACAATAAGAATGCAGGCTTGCCCTCCTTCACCAGTAAGCATTTTCTGTAGATTAATCATATTTTTGAGCGCATGAGGTTCCCCGATTTTAAACCCTGCCTTTTCGTTGTTGCGGAAAATGGAGAGTTACTCAGTCACGAACCTCATATTGAGGAATGGTTGGGTAACCGTTCAATATCGGTCAAAGGCCAATCCTACAAGAAGTTACTGACTATGATTAGTCCTGCGTGGGAAAGCATACTGCCCCATAGTCCGATTCAACTTCCTCCATCGCTGTTTTTACCATGGGAAATCCCTGAAGAAGGAGAACCCCTCTTCGGATTAAATTTAAGGCAAATCAGTTACGAGGACACCTATTTCCTGACCTTAAGTTCAGAGCTATCTAGATCTTGGGCAGACGGCAAAGGAGAATCAAGTAAATCGCCACTTCCAGATGCACTACGCACTCTTTCATTGCGAGCAACCAATGCTGAGACACGACTGGAAACATATATGGCCAACTTCCCTGGAACATTTTTCTCCCAGCGACCAGACCTATCCTTTAATTATCTTGGACAAGGCGCAGAGGAGTTGCTGTTCCAATCACCAGAACCTCTATATAAAAACGGAGGTCTCTTTCTAAATGCCTTGTCAGTACAAGATAGGGATCGCTTTGTAGACTCCTTACGCAGTAATTCTGGAACTTCTGAAAGATTCAGTATTACATATCGCATACGACACCCAGACTCCGGCGAAGTTCGATATATCTTAGATGTCCGGACGGCCCTTCAAACACCTTCCGGAATGTTGATTGGATACGATGGAGTCTGGCTTGATGTGACAAGACAGGCCATTGCAGAAAACCGACTATCCGACACCGTATGGAAGGAGAACCTAACCCATTTGACTAATGGACTGGCTCACGACTTTGGAAACCTAATGGCTGGAATCTATTCCGTGACAGACATGCAGTTGTCAAACATTCCTGTTGATGCTCCAATGCATGAACTTTTATCACATATCAAAGGGAGTTCCTTGCAGGCCCAAAAGTTGGTCCGGAGAATCCTCGATCTGCATAAAGGCAAGGAAACAGAGAAATCCTATCATGATATGCGTGAATTAGTTGAGGATCAGTTGGATTTGTGCAAAATACTGGTGGCACGAACTACAAAAATTGAACTCTTGGTTCCCAAGGAATCTCTTCCTGTACACATTGACGAATTTACTTTCCGCCAAACCATCTTAAATCTCACTATAAATGCAAGAGATGCAATGGGACCTGAAGGGTTTATCCAGATTACTCTCCGCCGGGTAGAAAAAGGTGCTGAAATGTCTGGAGAATTAAAGCAGCCAATGGGACCGGCTCCTAGTCACGGAGTTGTGCTCGCTTTCTCTGATACAGGATGTGGTATCTCAACTGATATTCTTGGTAAAATATTTCAGCCATTTTTCACAACCAAGGAGTCCGGAAAAGGGTCCGGGTTTGGACTCTACAATGTAAGGATTTTTGCAAACCAACATGAAGGTAAAATAGGAGTTGCAAGCGTCCCCGGTAATGGGACTACGTTTTATCTGTATCTCCCAATCGTCGAAGAATAAGTTGGTCTCAAACAATTAGCCACTATAGTTGCCCCCCCGACTATAACACATGGCATCAAACCTGCTCTGTGGGGATAAACCTAACCAATAGATTTTCTACTGAGGGGAAGCTGAATAGAAGCAAACACAAAATGGCTAATCCTTTAAATCACAAGAGACAATGAATCCATTACTGACATCCGCACTCCTTTCCACTGGCCAAAAAGTGATAGACCACTGCTTAAATAAAGTGGACAAAGAATCCACTGAAGGAGAAGCATTTGCCAAGGTTCTTAATGAAAAAATATCGAAATCTTTCGATATATCTCGATATATGTATGACAACGGACTGGAAACCCCCGAGGAAGTAGTTCAGCATATTCAAGAATTAAAAGACAATTTGACCACCAGTAGGGAGATGCAAAATACAGAGCTGCCCCACCAAAAACCGGAAGCGATAACGATTGTAAGGGGAGATGATGGTTTCATCGTAAGGAACGGCGATTTAGAGGTGGTTGCACCAGAAGGATCCCATGCCCAAGAATTGGCTAAGACCATTCACCATCTTGAAAGTTGGCTGCAAAATCGATAAGGATATGTAACGCCGATTCAGAGGAGAGATTTACCTCACCGCTCACGCTAAGGTAACTTTTTGACAGATGAAACAGCCAAACAACTCTGCGACACTCGCAAGGTTGAATGAACGCATTGGGAATCTACCAAAGAATTATCTTAAAAAGCTCAAAGAATGCCCTAAACTCGCTTCGCTTCACAGCATTTATGAAGCTCTGGGTTCGTTGCTGGAATCGGACCATGCCTATCTTTCGCAAATAGCAGAACTGATCGGAAGGGACCCTCCACTGACTTCTCGTCTCCTCAAACTGGTAAACTCCATGCTTTACGCAATGGATCAACCATGTGCAAATATTGAAGAGGCGACTTTAGCTGCAGGGCTCGACAAAATAAGCGAGCTAATCCTTTCAACTCCAGTTATCGAGGACCTCCAACACCTACAGCAAGCTGATTCGGAAATAGAATGGACGCAATTCTGGAAACACAGCATTGCCACCGCAATTCTCTCCAGGGAAATTTTTGAACACCGAAAAGAAAGTAGTCGAGGGGATGTGGACTATATTGCCGGGCTGATACACAATGTGGGTAAGATTATTCTCGCCCTTTTATTTCCTGAGAATTTTGCAACACTCAATTGTAAGCCGTACAAAAATAAATTGCAAGAAACAGAGGCTGAGTACAAAATAATAGGTGCGGACCATGCAGTTCTTGGCGCATATTACCTATATGCGAATCATTTTCCAGTGAAGATCGTAGAATCCACATTTTGCCACCCCAGACCTTCTCAAGCGCTTGACCAACCGGATCTTAGCGCCACCGTGCAACTCGCATCAAATTTAGCACGACTAGCCGGAATCACAGGGATAGAAAAGCTTCCTCAACCCAAATGGGAGGACATCGAGGAACTTGAAGGATGGTCAATACTCTTTAAGAAAGATTCATCCCATCACCTCCAAGACACACTGAATCCCACACTCGAACAACTTAGCTTCTTTCTTGATAGCATGGTTTGATCAAGTTTTGGCGATGCTAGGGTTGCTAAGTTAGGGGCAGGAAAACCTAAAAAAACGACAACTAATTCCTTTCCCTGAATCGATCCCAATACGAAGCGATGTCATGCATCGAGGACATCGACCAACATAAGCATCCCCTTTGTTATTTTTGTATATTCTACCGTAAATCCCACAATTAACAAATTGTACTCCAAGAAACGGCTTTGCACTCTGAGATCGATCAGTCTGTGATGATTCATGCATAACAGATTTTACGTGTTTTAGGTTAGGGAAGCTTAATTATTTATCCTTCTCACTGCGTCGAACAGCTTTTATTAAGGAAGGGTCCACATTGGCTTGAACATTCAAGCAATGGGTATTTCTAAAAATAGCAGAAAGCCATGATTTCTTACCAGGTTTGTCTTTAAATTCATTACCGGAATGGGACGCAAACCGCTCGGAATACAACTGAAAGTTACTTTCCAGTTCATCAGTAGCTGCAGAAATCTGGCCCAGCATCTCGTTGATACTGATCGTAGACTGTCTGACAATAATGGCGTCCAAATCATCGGGGCTCTCGGCTTGTATAATTCCCCCAAGCATCTGAGTCAAATTTAGCTGGCGAATGAACACCTTGCCAAGACCATCTGGAAAATAAAAGGGGATTCGTGATTCCTTACTGTCAGTACAATTAAATGTGGCATAACCATTGAATTGAGTGTCGCCCAGTAATATCAGATCCAATTGAAGTGATTTAAGGGCCTTCCGGCGACGAACCCCTGTCCGAGATTTGTCGAGGAGGTCCTCCACTCGGCCAAGAACATTTCTAACAGAGTCCAGTGCACTGCCTTGAACATGAAGATAGGTCAGCCCCTGCTGGAGAGGCGCCTCTATTTGCTCACGGCTCTTCAGAGGTATTTTACGTGATCGATTTGTGCGATATAGCCTTTCTAGTTCTCCCCGCGAAACAGGTGGTCCATTAAGAAGTTCGTCAGCCTTTTTAAGGACGACCTCAACGTCTAGGTTAAATTCATTTGTCTCTTCCTTGGCCATGGGTCTGCTAAATCTGTCTAGTATCTCATTATAGCATCTCACCAGTTAATTCATTCATGATATCTGATGAATATTGAATATTTCTGTAAAAATGTAAAATAAAGCTTGGAAAAGCAACGGCAATTAGCGAAGCAAAGCAAGAATTGTTCTCAATTACACATCAATTAGAAAATTTATGAAATTTTCGAACCCGAACTTCGAGCAGAAAATCCCAATCGTGCCGGTCACTCTTGTGGGAGTAATTCTTGTTATAATGTTTCCTTGCCTATTTATTGTAGAGAACATTCCAATCGGGGGGAAAGAGTATCCCAAGGATATTTTAAATTTGTTCTTCGGTGGATTAATAGCAATCACACTACTGCTATCCGGGATTTGCGTGTCTATGTGGCCTGCAAAAGCGCCACCAAACAAACAACGACAATTCCACAAACGCTATAAAATACTACCCCCATTACCCATATTGAGTGAGCGCCAGAGGCGACCAAAGAAATTAGCAAAACCATTGGCTGTTGAATCGACTTATAAGGAAACAAAACCAAGAGACAAATTGGTACCATTTCACAAATGGACAACTCTGCGACTTTTCCCAGGCAAAGAATCAGACAGGCAGGACTCCCTTCTTGACCTAATTTCAAACGCGGTTCTACTGATTGACAACGAAGGCAAGATTCTGGAAACAAATTGTTCTGCTGAAAAAGTACTGGGGTGGAGCAGTCAGGATATGCGCGAAACCCCAGTCACAGACATACTTCCCAAACTGTTCCCAGATGCAGAAAACGAAGCTGCTTTTGAAAAATTCTCGTTTCGAGGGACCCAGTCTGAGGTTTTTGGAATCTTGCGCGAAACCTTCTGTATAAATAAAGATGGCTTAAGAAAAAACGTAAAGTTGAGGATGAGCAAGCAAGAGGCATATGACACTCTGGTTATTGCAATTGAAATTCTACAATCGTCTAAAGAATAATATCTCTTAGTTTACCGGCCAGTTCTACGAACCGGAAATTTCACTTGACCCTCTTGAGAATGCATAAGATTAAATATTTCAGCGTTAGTTAGCTGAGTAACCCCAAATATAAACCTATACGCTCAAACTCTCGTCACTCATGGACATCGACGATAAAAACAAGGACATAAACAGGCTCTTCAATTCAGAGGAGTCAGTGAACACTCGGAAACAGTTTCTCGAACACATTGAAAAGTGGTTATCCCATCACACAAGCCAAAACGATGATGATCTGACTGGACTTGCGGTATTGCTTGCAGATGGGGTCATTGACTTTACTCAAATTGATAATGATGATCTGCAAACCTATCCGGGTATAAGAGATAGCCTGAATCGTGCATTTAATTTTGCTAGCAAACAATTTGAAATGTACGATCAGCGTCTTGACACGCTCCATTCAAAATTCTCCAAGGACTTTGAAGACCTTGACCTTCAGATAGTGACTGACAAAACCGCATTTCGTGGCTATCTGCGGAGTTTAACATACGCAGAAGAATACTATTTCATTAGTAGAAAATTGAAGAAAATTCATGACTCTGTCGGCACCTGAAAACGATTGCTAACAAATTAGTCTTTTGGGGAATTTTCATGGCCCGCATTGCGGGCTTTTTCATAGTCATTACATTTGTAGGAGAAATTACTATTTTTAAAATATAATGATATCTATTTCGAAGTGACATTTAAATCTTAAAACATTCAGATGAAAAAAACACTCAATTTTGCTGTATTATCTGGCGATGGGATTGGTCCTGAGGTCATGGATGTTGCCCTCAATATCCTAAAGAGAACCGGTATCAGTTACGGCTTTGAAATTGAATTCAAGTGTAGCGACGTTGGAGGCATCGCAATCAATAGCCACGGTAAAGCGCTCCCTGAAACCACTCTGGAAGACTGTCGTCAACGTGATGCCATATTGTTTGGTTCCGTCGGTGGTCCTGAGTGGGAAAGCCTTCCCCCGAATGAACAGCCTGAACGAGCGGCACTTCTTCCACTAAGAAAATTATTTAGACTGTATGCAAATATTAGGCCCGGTTGCCTCTTCCCTGAATTAACGGGGCTTTCGCCGGTCAAGACAGAAATAATCCCGAATGGGTTGGATGTCGTCTGTATTCGTGAGCTCACCGGAGGCATTTACTTTGGGTGTCCCAAGGAAACCACCGAGCTAGATGATGGAGATATCAAATCTGTCGACACCATGGTCTACCATAAGTCTGAAATCGAACGTATAGCTGAAGTAGCTAGAATCACTGCCAGCAATCGAGCAAAAAAAGTTTGTTCCGTGGATAAGGCAAACGTATTAGAAACTTCTATCCTTTGGCGCAATACAGTTAGCGATTATTTTAAAAAAAATGCTCCGGATATTAACCTAAATCATATGTATGTTGATAACGCGGCAATGCAACTTGTCCGGAATCCGTCACAATTCGATGTCATACTCACAGAAAATATGTTCGGAGACATATTGTCTGACGAGCTAGCTGTAATCTGTGGTTCTCTAGGCATGCTATCTTCTGCCAGTTTGGGCACTACAAAAAACTCTTTAGACCACCCTTTTGGCCTGTTTGAACCCGCAGGGGGAACTGCTCCAGATATCGCAGGGAAAGATTTAGCCAACCCATGCGCACAAATTCTTAGCGCTGCGCTAATGCTCCGTTACAGTTTCGGACAAGAACGTGCAGCAAAGGCCATTGAAAATGCCGTTAAGCAGACTATTGCAGATGGATTTCGTACTGGCGACATAGCTGATGGGGGTCATAGTATCGGAACGAAGGAAATGGGGAGGGAAATCGCTGAGCGTATCATCTGATACCCCGCCACCCAACCCTTCTCGAAATTTGTGCAAAAAGGACTGATGCTTAGTACCTCGGAAATCAGACAGTCATTCCACGACTTTTTTGAAGAGAAGAGTCACAAGATCGTATCCTCCGCATCATTACTTCCGACTTCACCGAATCTTCTATTCACGAATGCAGGGATGAATCAATTTGTCCCCTATTTTATTGGAGAAAGAAAGAGCCCAGACAAGCGGGTCGCCGATACTCAAAAATGTATTCGTGCAGGTGGGAAACATAATGACCTCGAAGATGTAGGGCTAGACACTTACCATCACACATTCTTTGAGATGCTAGGAAACTGGTCTTTCGACGATTATTTTAAAAAAGAAGCCATTGAGTGGGCATGGGAGCTAATTGCAGAAGTGTGGAAATTCCCCAAAGAACGTCTCTATGCAACAATCTACAAGCCTGCAGAAGGTGATCCAGCAAACGAAGACGATGAGGCTCGCAGGCAGTGGACGACCATTTTCCAAAGGAATGGACTGGATCCCTCAAAACACGTCCTCACCGGAGGGAAGAAGGATAACTTCTGGATGATGGGCGAAACAGGGCCATGCGGGCCATGTAGCGAGCTACATGTTGACCTGACCCCAAAGGGGGATACCTCCGGTGCCCTAGTCAATAAAGACTCTCCCTACTGTATTGAAATCTGGAACCTTGTTTTCATTCAATTCAACGCAGAGCCTGACGGAACCTTTTTTCCACTGACTCAGAATCATGTAGATACCGGCATGGGGCTCGAGCGAGTTGCTGGAATCCTTGCCACTACTGAAGGATTTACCCGTTTTGATAGACCTCCGTCAAATTACGATAGCGATATATTCCAGAAAATCTTCTCAAAAATCAATGAACTGGGCGCAGCACCTTATGGTGGGACAATGCCACTAAATTCGGCCAATCTAACCCAAGATGAATTCCATGATTGCGCTTTCCGAGTATTGGCTGATCACATACGAGCCCTTACATTTTCAATCGCTGACGGTATTCTCCCTGGAAACGAAGGACGAAATTACGTACTCCGCCGAATTATCCGACGTGCCCTCATGTACGCACGAAAGCTAAAACTACCAGATGGATCTTTTTCTAAGCTTGCACCCACTGTAATCGAAACAATGGGGGATACTTTTCCCGAAATTATCAATCAGCGAGAAATAATCTGTAAAGTTCTGCAATCTGAGGAGAATTCCTTTGGGAAGACACTCAAGAAAGGGCTCCAACTCTTAGATAGGATCGCCAAAGAAGGCAGCAGGAAGATTTCCGGCGAAGATGCATTTACCCTCTATGACACCTATGGATTCCCTCTCGATCTAACACAGTTGGTCGCAAGGGAAAAGGAATTGGATGTGGATGTGAAAGGCTTCCGTTCTCAAATGGAAAAACAACGTGAACGCGGAAGGAAGTCACAAAAAAAACAAGTTGTTACTATGGTCTCAGCCACAGGTAAAGCGACAAAATTTACCGGTTTTGGCCAAGAGAACTTAAGGGATTTTGATGCAAAGATCGTTGGAAATCTCTCCGATGACCGAGGCAATTTTCTTATACTCAACCAAACTCCTTTCTATGCAGAAATGGGTGGACAAGTTGGTGATTCCGGAGAAATAAACATTGGAGGCAAAGTATTTCACATCGCCAAAACAATAAGAGATGCATCCGGTCGCCATCTACATCAAGTAGACGCACCAATTACCGAAGATGTCATCGACAGGAGGGTGGTCTGTTCCGTTAGTAGCGAAAGGCGCCAAGGGATACAATGCCATCACACCGCAACTCATTTGCTAAATTGGGCACTTCGCCAGATTCTAGGCAACCATGTAAAGCAAGCCGGTTCACTGGTAGAAAATAATCGATTAAGATTTGATTTCTCACATTTCGAACCCATTGATGCAAAAACTCTAATAGAATTAGAGAAAGCAATCAATCGCATTATCATCCAAAATGTATTAATCAAAACGTTCGAAACTGGCTTTGACGAAAAGCCCAAGGACGTGATTGCTTTTTTTGGCGATAAATACGGCGATAAAGTGCGGATTGTAGATATTGGAGGATTCTCCAAGGAATTATGCGGTGGTTGTCACGTTCGCAGAACCGGTGAACTTGGTTTCTTCAAAATCATTTCGGAAACTGGTATTTCAGCCGGCACAAGACGAATTGAGGCTATTACGGCACACACCGCCCATTCATTGGCTCTAGATGCCTTCCAGACAATCAATGAATTCTCCAGATTGTTGAATTGTCAACAGAGGGAGGCTGAACAGCGACTGGAAACCTTCATTGAAGAACGGGGCGAAATAGAAAAGCAACTGAAGGCATTACAACAAAAAGAAATGTCTCAAAAAGCAGCTGATCTTGGTGGTCAAGTTCAAGGATTTGAAGGACTTAAATTAATTATCAATTTTGTAGAGGGCAAGACCCCTAAGGAAATCCAGTCTATTGCAGTAGGCACGTATAAGAATACTTCCGCTGATATCCTCGTCCTCGGAGGCACATTTAACAAAAAGATCTTTCTCAATGTACTTTGTTCTCAAAAGGCTATCTCAAAAGGCTTTGATGCAGGGGATATTCTTAAAGGTATTTTACAAAAGGTTGGCGGCAATGGAGGCGGCAAAGCTGATTTTGCAACCGGTGGAGGCAAAGACAATGGTGATCTGGCTAAAGTCCTTGGGATTGCTCGAGGAGAACCCTCTTCCCTTAAAAACAGTTGACCCCGACTAAAATTTCCCCTGTTCAAGTAATGCAATCAATTATTACGTGCGTTTGATTAATTGATGGATGTAAAATATAAACGCAGCACTAAACCAATAAAATGAACATATATATAGGAAACCTATCCTACAACATAACAGACCAAGATCTTCAAAAGCTTTTTGAAGAATATGGAAAAGTTGACAGATCCAATGTCATAAGTGACCGGGAAACCGGCCGCTCCAAAGGATTCGGTTTCATCGAGATGCCTGATCAATCCGAAGGACAAAAGGCAATTGAAGAACTAGACGGTCAGGAAGTTGATGGACGGAATATTCGTGTGAATGAAGCCCGCCCAAAAGAAGATAGACCTCGTCGGGATAATTGGTAATTAAGCTAACACGCATTTTGCCCGTTAAAATTATTAAGGACGGGAACCAGACCTTGCCGATTGTATAAACAGAATCGCTACCTAATGTATTGCAATATCTGGGCAGAGAAAGCAGGTAAATCCAATTCGATTGAATAAGGTGGTCTATCAGTGCCCGCAACCACTGTGGCACATTGATCCTCGCATAGTGTCCCACCATATAGAGTTGAAGAGGAATTAATTTCCACTTTCCACGAACCTTTCTCAGGTACACCAAATAACTTAGTTTGGCAACTAGCTCCAAAATTGAAAGCAAACAGCTTCACTTCGCCTGGTAAATTCCCCCGGCGTAGAAAGGCGAGAAGATTCCCCGAATCATCATCTAGGTCGAGAAACTTAAATGCCTCGGCTAGTGAATCAGTTTCGTGAACAGTAGATTCTGTTATATAGATGTGATTTAAATCACGAACAAGTTGCTGTAATCCTTGATGAATTGAGGATTCGAGAAGTTCCCATTGTAAACTACTATTAACTGCCCATTCTGCAATTTGGCCAAACTCCCCTCCCATAAAAAGAGTTTTCTTTCCTGGCCACCCCCAGAGTAACACGAAGAGGCTCCTCAAATCAGAGGCCTTGGTATCCAAGGTTTCACCTCCTGCCATCTTCATGATAAGAGATTTTTTTTCGTGGACAACTTCATCATGAGAAAAAACCTGGATAAAATCTTCAGTGAATTGGTAATTCCTACAGTGTATCAATTTATCTAAAGAGGCTGGTCGTTTAGCAGGAGGAGTTTCAAAAAACTGAAGCACATCGTGCATCCAGCCAAGATTCCACTTAAAATGAAAGCCAAGAGATTCTCCTGGTTGAGCTGTTGTAACATGTGGAAATGCAGTGGATTCCTCTGCGATGGTTATCGCTCTAGGGAAAAATCTTCGAACAGCTGTGTTTGTCTGCTTTAGAAAATGAATTGCTTCAAGGTTTTCCCGACCACCATATTTATTGGGCTCCCAATCTTCACCTCGAGAATAATCAAGGTAAAGCATAGACGCCACAGCGTCAACGCGGAGACCATCCATATGGAATCGGTCCAACCAAGCAAGGGCACTACCCATAAGAAAACTTCGAACCTGCGGTTTTGTATAATCAAATACCCATGTGCCCCAGTCACGGTGTTCACGCTTCCATTCTTCTTCATACTCATAAAGATGGTTCCCGTCAAACCAGCCCAGAGCGAAACCGTCCTTGGGGAAATGAGCAGGGACCCAGTCGATAATTACACCGATTTGACGGCGATGTAATTCACAGACAAGGTGCATAAGGTCATGTGGATTGCCAAATCGATGGCATGGCCCATAGTAACCGGTAATCTGATAGCCCCAGGACTCAACAAGGGGATGTTCATTTAATGGAAGAAACTGAACATGAGTAAACCCCATGTCCTGTAAATAATCACCAAGCACTGGGGCCAGTTCTCGATAACTCATTCCACGCCGGAGCCATGATCCTAGATGGACCTCGTATATCGAGATTGGGACGGAACCCCAATCTGCGTTTATCTCTGAAAACCAATCAGTATCCTGCCAATTAAAACCGTGTAGGTCATAAAGGATGGACGCATTGTTTGGAGGTCCTTCAGAATATACGGCCATAGGGTCACCTTTTTCCAAGAACTCTCCATCCTTAGTTTGGATTTGAAACTTGTATTTGATGCCAGTTGACAAATGTGGAATGAAAATCTCCCAGACTCCTGTGGATGCGATTGGACGCATAGCATGGGAAATGGCTGACGCATAAGGAGGGAAAAAATTAAGCGTCACGGCACTTGCCCTTGGTGCCCACAAAGAAAATGACCAGCCTTGGGTTCCATCCAAATTAAATGGTCGCGGACCCATTTTTTTAAATATCCATGGATCTCCATCATTGAGAAAATCGAAAAGATCTTCTTCCTTGACGGAAGGTGGAAAACGAAAGTTGTCCCTGGGAATATTTGCCATGATTGAGATTACGCAATCTAAGTGTGGTATGGACAAGATTCAATATCCAGTAAAATTATAGGTAATAAATACTTGTTCCCGAGTGAATCTTTATCCAAACATGGCCCTGTATTGAATAATTTAAGAAAAAGTTTCATCATATTCGTTCTCCTACTATTCGGATGCAATAATGGACATGCACAAGCGAAGTTGACTGCAGATGATATAATATTATCGAAGGGGGCTCAGGTAGCCACTGGAAACGCTGAATTAAAGGACCAAGCAAGATTACTTCGGGCAGATAAAATCAGCTACAAGGGAACCACGGCTAATGCTGCGGGGAATGTAAGTTTCACCCAAAAGGGGCTAAGGATTGTCGGAAAGTCCCTAAAATATAATTTGGGAGACGGAAGCTTTTCGGGTAGCAAACTAAGGGTGGGGAAATGGCCTGTTTACATCGAAGCAGAGGAACTATCCGGTAGTCCAAGACTTTACGAAGCACGCGATGCCATATTTTATTATGGAGAGCCAGAACGATTCTCGCCCAGAATCCATGCAGGCAAATTGGGATACCACCCAGAAGCAGACCGCTACTTTGTGGAAGACGCACGGTTTAAGCTGGGAGACTACACAATCTTTAGTCTTCAAAGTGGTAGTTACTCCACGACAAAATACCCTTTTGACTTCATTGGTGAAGCCGGCAACAGAAAAGCTGTTGGGACCTATGCCATACTTGAACCATCTTTGTTCCATGGAAAGGAGTTTCGATTAAAACCGAGTATAGAACTGTATGAGAAACGAGGAATTCTCTTGAAGCCATCGTTTAAATTCCTTCGCGAAGACAATAATCTTACGCAAAGTGACCTTTCACTATCTTGGATTCGCGATCAATCCGATGAACCTCCCCTTTATGCGAAGACTTTACCAGATGATCGCTATCACTGGAAATGGGAGCATGAACACATGGTTGAAGGAATTGTTCACGCCAAGGTGAAAGTAAGCTGGCTAAGCGATGCAGATTTCCTGCGGGATTTTAGGCCTAATATGTTCAGAGATGACTTTGATGATGATAGTTTTGCTGAAGCTAGTTATAATCGCGATAACTTCATACTATCTACCATGGCTCGACTACAGCCCAACGACTTCTCTCAATTCCCTCAGAATTTACCGGAAATCAGAGGTGACCTACTGGCTAATCCATTGGGACAAACTGGATTTATACAGCGTGGACATGCTGCCCTTGCTTGGCTTCGAGATGATGAAGCGAATCTGGAAAACCGCAGGTTTGATGCATATTATGGAATCAGTTATGATTGGCCTACTGCATCGTGGTTCTCACTATCACCACTAGCAGGGACTCGACTGACTAAATATTTCAAAAATGAGACCCACGCAGAAGATTACACTCGGTTGATTAGCGAAATTGGCATAGACGCAGAAGCCTTTGGCTACGCAGAGTGGGACTACGCTAATCCAATATGGGGTATCAATGGGTTACGACATATCATCAAGGGAGTTGCCAAATATCGCTATATTCCAGAGGCCAAAAATGGAGTCGGTAAATTTTCTGCAATTGAGAAACGAATTATCGAACATAATATGCCGTTGCTGGGCCTAGGTACGATCCCGAATCTTGACGACCTTGGAGAACTGCATGCAACGCGTCTCGGATTTGAAAACAGACTAGAAACTCGAAGCTCAGAATACGGAAGCCGGAGACTGGCGGGGCTGAATGTATATCAGGACATACTGCCAAGTCGTAACTCAGGGAAGCTGGACAACTTATATTTTAGCGGGATTATCTCTCCATCGAATTGGTTGGACTTGGCCCTAACGGCAAAAGTGCCTTCAAACTCGGGCAAGATTGACAGACTAAGTTCAGAAATAATCCTGCGTGATGGAGATAGGATGAAAATGAACCTAACAAACGAATATTTATTGAATGGCAATCGGCAGAACCTACTTTTTACCACCTATAAGTTCAACAGAAATAATCTTTTGGCAGCGGGTCTTCGCTATGATGCAAAGAGAAACGACCTGACGGAGCAGTCGTATACCTGGAGTTCAACACTGGGCAAACTATGGATTGTCGACAATAGTATCACACTTCGCAAAGGAGACTTAAGAGAATCTGATTTCACCTACAGAATTGGCCTTCATCTGAACAGTTTCTAGACCAATCATTTGTTAATAATTATAACAGCCTTTGGCCTTTACTCAATGTGATCGGGACAGTATGAATATACACAAAAGAATACGATCCAAGTATCCCTCGGCCATCTTAAAGACGAATATTCAATGAACCGCATAACTCCCAAACCGAAAGAAAATGCCAATACACACCTAATCGGCATTGGATTGGACTGTGAAGACGGGCACAGTCGCGTCACCGGCGCCGAAGAATTCTCCATCATTGGTGGTTCAGAGAAAACGCACGAATGTATGACAGAGACGATTTGTAAGACAATGGAGGATTTAAAAAATAATGGTAAGACCCTACGAAATGTTGAAGAAAACCAACTCAGGGATATGCTACAAAAGAATATACCAGATTGACTAAAGGCTGTTCCCATCTGATCTAAAATTGTAAAACCATTGAGCTTAAAAAAGCCAGCTCCTATCGGCACTCCGCCGACCAAAAAGGCTCCTGTCACCAAGAAGTCGCCATTTGCCGTATCCAAGATACCTGGGGGGAAAACTGTCTCTAAGGTGCCTGGCACGCCATCAAAGGCTCCCGCACCTCCCACAAAAGCTGGAATTAAACGCCCGATTCCGGGACCTCCAGGAAAAGCGCCGCTAACAAAAGTGCCTGCAAACGTTGCAGATTCTACAGCCAAGGGTGCATTGCCAGCATCAAAATCACTTTCACCACCTTCTCCGACTGGCATTAAAAAGCCAAACATTGAGCCTCAAGCAAAAGCTGCAGCTAAAGGAGTCGGCATTAAAAAGCCAGAAACTATTGGAGGCGCAACTGTCACCCCACCAGCAAAAGGGAAAATGGGGGCATCAAAAGTAACTCAGTCCCCTTTCTCTCCGAAAAAAACAACAGGCTCCGGACCACCACCCAAGGCAATATCCAAAGGACCACCATCAAAAAAAGGAGCGGCGGCAAAGCGTCCGATCCCAGATACAGATAAAAGTTCAGGTGGAGGTTTAATGGGAATACTGATGTTGATTTTTGACCTACTGGTATTTGGTGCAGCAATTACCTTTGCCCTTCTGACCTACATGGAAATCTCTGTTTTCAAATAGAACCAGCCAATTATGGCATATAATTAAACTATAAAATTATCATGGCCGGACTTACCGAACTAAATGCATCCACATTTAAAGAAGCAATATCTAATGCATCCAACCCGCTGGTGATCGACTTCTGGGCACCATGGTGTGGTCCCTGTAAGGCTATTGGGCCTATTCTTGAAGAAATTGCAGAAGAACTGGGTGACAAAGCACAAATTTGTAAAGTGAATATAGATGACAACCGCGACCTCGCAGTTGAACTGGGTATTCAGTCTATACCGACTCTTTATTTCTATAAGGACGGTGAAAAGAAAGCGGAAAAAGTTGGTCTTGTCTCCAAAGCTGAACTCATCACAACGATTCAGTCTCTTTAGAACGGGCTGATTAGCTTAGGATTCCGATACAAAGAAAGATTCCAAATGCCGGAACCATTATTGATGTTGTATTCAAACAGGAACTAAATTCCTGAGGTGTCACTGCCTTATCCAGTTTATGGGAAACACGCATGCCAATTATGGTGAAAATCAACATTGGTAAGACCCAAGTACGAAGGTGTATGATTTGCATATATGCACAACAAACACAAGAACCCACCGTTTGAAGACGAAATTGCCAAAGGCTGAACTTCCGGCCAAATCTTACAGCAAGGGTCTTCTTGTTGCTTCGGCAGTCTTCTTCAACATCCCTGTAATTATTTACAACCAGAAGATTGTTAATAACTAAACCAATCGCCGATCCAGCCAAGAAAGTATCAGCAGAAAAGAATCCAGACTGAACGAAAAAGGTAAAACCAACGGCCACAACACCGAAAAACCCCACAACAAAAAAGTCACCGAGACCCAAATACGCCAAAGGGTATGGACCACCCGTATATATAAGAGCACAAAGAATGCTCATCATGCCAACCAGCAGCAATTTCCATCCCCCATAAGGAAGTAATCCCAAGCCAACGAAGAATGCCAAGCCTAGAACAATCCAAGTAGCACGCAACATAGTTGCGGGGAAAATGAGCCCGGAAGCTACAGCTCGTTTTGGCCCGATTCGATCCGCTGTGTCAGCGCCTTTTTGATAATCAAAGTAATCGTTGGCAAAATTTGTACCGACCTGAATCAGTATTGCAAAAAGCATGCAAAGGCTAGCAGGGATCAGAAGAAATGAATTGGAGTTCAATGCAAGGCAGATTGCTATCCAAACAGGCACCACTGCGGCCACTAAAGTCCTTGGCCTAGCGGCCTGGATCCAAACACCAAAAATGGAAGATGCAGTCAAATCTTAGGTTGGATTTTCACCGTTCGGGTAAAAGTGCGACCATGTTCCTCCACAAACCGATTAAGAGAAGATTTGCTCTTGTCACGATTGGGTTGCTCTAAAGCTATCATTTGCTTCATACCCTCATCGCTGAGAATCGTTAAACTTACTTCAGCAGCGGATGGATAGACTCGAACGTTCTGGGGTATCAAGGATGGCAACAGTCCAAGATAGGAGCTAGTATCGTTGGTAGCTTGATTGCCACCGATACGTAACTTAGCAAATTCGGCAGACAGGGCTGATGAACTACTCGGTCTTGGGGGGAGTGGGAAAAAACGTTCCTCATCATTATCATCAACTACAAAACATGAACAAATAAAAGTGACACGAAAGTCTACAACATTGCGAGCAAGGAGGAACTCAGGATCCAAATCATTTATAAATCGTGTACTCGCATTATTTGGAACGGCGGAAGCTTGATCTCCCCCGCCCTTCCAAAGGCTGGCTAAATCACGCTTGTTTATCATATCAAGAGTCTTTTCAGGTGAATTGGCAATGCGATAAAGATTAAAGGTCTTATAGTCACTATTGTCATCCATGTGGGCAATAGGATCCTTGTACGCCAAGCGATAACCAAGGGCTTGCACATCCCCCTTCTGGCTTCCTGTACGATTAAGGGTTTTTGAGAAAAAGAGAAGAATCCCTGACTTTTCAGGAGTATATGAATCGGGAAGGGTTGAATCGATTCCAGTATATTTAATTGTACCAAGTTCTGATGTGGCATGATCTGGATGGTCCCAATATGCCAAACATTCATATTGGTAGAACTTGCTGTCGATGTGGGATGCGCTCAAATCATCCTCAATCATATCAAGGACGCGATTGGCAATATCCTCAATACGTGCCTCTCCTGCTCGCAGTTGATCAAAAAGTCCAACAAATTTCACTGTAATCAGCATGAAAACGCCCAAAAGCATTCCCGATAAAACGGCGGCAGTCAGAATTTCAATTAGGGTAAATCCCCTAGAAATATTTGGTGTTTTCATGAGATGATTCACCGAAAAGATTGAACGGAATCAATAGGCAAGCATTGATGTATTGTATGTAAAAAGCCGATCCTCTATATGAAGTGTTCGGTCCCAGAGGTCCATAGAAGCATTGCTGTTACTTCGACTGGGATTATCACTTTGACGGAAAATATGAATCTGCACGGCAAGGAAAAGGTGATCATCTGGCTTAAGGCTTTTATTTAATTGGCAAACATAGATGCTTTTCCCACTTGCAGAGCCAGATATGATCCCAGACTTTATGTCATATTTGGCAAAAACAGGCACTTTATCCTCACCCCTCTCTTGTTCCTGATCATTTGCAGTACGCGTTTGGAGCTTTTCCTGATCGTTTGCAGATGATGCAGAGATAATAACTCGATATATCTCAGCAGGATAATCTTCTTTTATTTTGGATATTTTACTTGGGAAATATTTTTGAAGTTCATTATCGAGAGGTTTTAACGGAATAAAACGTACTCCCAAATTATATCCATGCTCACTATCGTCTGGTGATTTCCCAATTAGTTTTTCTCGTGGATATTGATAAACAAGTAGCTGAACAGCGCCCTTATCCTGTATAACCTCAAACACTTTATTAAAAAATCTGCGCTGAAAAGCAACATCTGCATCGCCAATAGTTGTCTGATTCCCGTTATCATCTAGAATCGGAATGTCCACGGATGGATTCTCAAGCTTAAGATTAATAACAGGAACAAGGTCAAGCGCCTGATTAGCGCCTCTTACTACCATTAAGGTCTCCAGCGAACCGGAAAGGAGACGCATGACGATTGCGACACCGAACCCCAATACCCCGATTGCAATGATCACTTCCAATAAGGAGAAACCACTAGGGAGATTGTTGCTTTGACGAGAGGTGTGGTTACTGAGTTGTTTTGGGAATCTGGAAATCATCCTGAGATACGGTAAAGCTGCCACTACGGTGAATTAAAAAAGCAGCACTGGGGGCAGGCTGATCATCATTCTTTCCCCTAATTTTGTGCATTTCATCGGGGTCCATGTAGCCTTGCGAAAGCACTATGAAATCTTGTTGAGCCTGAGCAGGAGCACCACTTCCTAGAATTATCCCGTTCTTTAAATTGACATATTGCCCATAAGGATCGAAAGCAAAGAAAACCCAGTCTTTTGAGGACTTAGAAAAACTGATTTCCCGTGCAAGAAAAAAATCCACAAGAGAATCAGTATTTCCTGTATTATCAGCATTATTGGACAAGATTTGGTTTTCACCATTTCGCAGACCTGATTCCTGTCCTGATCGATCGAGAAAAAATGGCAAGCGCCCTCGATCTATGGCAGTGACTGGATCATCTCCAGCCCCGGATGTATTCTTATGTTTCATTGCAAATTGTAAAAATTTCTCTCCTGAAGAGTACCTTTCAAATGTTTGAAACTCGGAACTATCTTTATCGAATTGGGCCGGTCCGCTACGCAAAAGGTCAAAAAATATTTTATCAGGGAGCCAATAACCTTTGGGGTCTTCAACGTTCCAACCCTCTATCAACTTGCCAGCTCCAGAGCTCTCGTCACGTTTCCCGTTGCCGTTAATATCAACAAAGCTAGTATCTCCACCTGGTTCTTCACCCTTAAACCACTGATAAGTCCCAAACTGACGAAGAAACCCCGTACTGTCTGGATTAGTGTTCACAACCACTAAAACCCACTTTCCAGATGCACGTGCCATACGACTGGCATTGGAAAAATAAACCCCTAGGTTGCTAACAGTGGCATCAAGATTCTTCTCCTCAAGCCCAACAGAAAGCTGGTTGATAGCAAGCCGACTGAGGAAAGCAACCAATCCAATAACCACGATCAACTCAATTAATGTCCAGCCACGTTGACATCTTGAATCAAGGATCAATGAAGTATCATCTTCGTCAATGGCACACATTCCGTTGAAACTTGCTTGAATCAGTTCCATGTAGAGAAAAGAACCTTTCCAAGGCTACCACCCTTAACCTCCCGACTGTAGAAGCCAACAGTCTTGTTAATGTACTCATGTTTGTTTCGAGATCTTGGATCTGGATTCTCGAAACGACCATCACCATCGAGATCAATTACAAGGAATACTTGCTCACGAGCTTTCTTCTTGGAATCGTACATACCTTTGATTGTGGTCCAATCAAGATCTCCTGCTTGATCAAGATGATGATTATCATCTGAAGGCATCAGGTATTTTCTCCGTTTGGGGTTACCCAATTCACGCGCCTGATCCCGCTCAAGGCTCTCAAATGCACCTGCCCCAGATTCATCTGGTGACTTCAATGCATAGAGGGTTTTCCAAAAGTCAGTCCAGTCGGAATCTGCTCCACTTACATCAGGAAAGATTAAGTCTCCACTGGTTCCATTTGGTTCAATACCAAAGTCAGGAGCATACCCGTTATCACTTTCGCACAGCTTGATAGCAGCGACATACTCAGCAAACCGAGCCTTGGCCACTGCCTGTTTTACCCTGACTCGAACGCTAGTAACGGTAACAGTTGTCAAACTGGCAAGGATCACTATTATTGAAATAACAACCAACAATTCGATTAGGGTGAATCCCCTCGCTCGTTTAAGAGTATTAGATTTCATAGACTATTTTGGGAAAAAATAATTAAGGAGTTTTATCCAGAGGGAGATGGTCCTTGGATTACATTGTCAATATTTGGGTCGTTACCAGGCTCAGATTGATCAAGACCCGCATCTTCGCTAGACATCCATGTCTTGGAATTATAGCTTTGGGAAGAAGAAGAGCTGATCTTTCGATCCTGCCCCTTAGATAGTAGAACAAAGTCTTCTCTACGGCGGATATCCAGTTTCTGTTGATTGGGTAGAATCGGGTACTTATAAAGGTATGGATGCTTCCAGGGATCTACAAAATATATACCTGCTGGCTTAAGAGGTTTATTGGCAGATAAGTTCTCTAACTGCTTCCTTAACTCACGTCCGGAAATCTCAGCACCAAACTTGAAATCATTAAGGTTGATATAGCCCCTGGGTCTAGAATCGTTACCTTTACCACTACCTGCAAACTCAAGCTCCTCACCAATCTCGTTGTGCCATCCAGCCAAAGCAAGAAACAAGGCTTCGGAAGATTTCTTTTCATCACTGTATCCCCTCGCATCATCTTTAAAAGCGGAAAGGCCCTTGTTGTTGGCAACAAATTCAGGGTAGGTATTATTGGTTAATTTAAAATGCTCAAGTGCAAGACCAAGCGCATCCAAATCAGACTTGGCGCGCCCCAACCTCTGCCGATCCTTTACCAAACCAATTAAAGGATAACTGATCGTTGCAAGCATAGCAATAATAGACATCACAGTTAACAGTTCTACCAGTGTAAACCCAGCACTAAAGCGACTTTGCCGACAGACAGACCGATGTAGCTGATGGATAGGGGCTTCCATTTATAATATGAATCGCACGCAAAAAAAGAGGATATTTTAACCCTAACCTTGATACCCCATATGTCAAGAAGCCAGTCGATTATTCAAAGGAAGAAATGACACTAAATTTTAGAGTATGAATAATTTTTGAATTTTTCTCTCGCACCAAGCGAATAAGATGCTTTTAAGTGTGCGCAGAAATTGTAAAGGAAAAGGCGTTAACCCAAGCGACTCCCTTGCAAGACAGTCCCCCACTTCAAATAAAGAAGGGCCGTCTACACCAATCAGATGGAAAGGCTTGTGGCCTAACTACTGTAATTTTCCATGACCGAGGAAGAACAGACAGATAACACCATGCCCGTCGAGGGCATACTTGAACCGACAAACAACAACGGTATTCTACTGCAACCCCGTCGACA
>Ga0209660_1000055_pt1 | contig 70390 bp, 61 predicted proteins | sample SaaInlV_100m_DNA_2_FD_184659 | JGI IMG/M metagenome (GOLD analysis project Ga0209660, IMG submission 184659) | Marine microbial communities from expanding oxygen minimum zones in the Saanich Inlet - SI072_LV_100m_DNA (SPAdes) (version 2) | ecosystem: Environmental > Aquatic > Marine > Intertidal... | reverse complement strand
CCCGGCTTTTCGGGGCGCTCGTTGGCTTATGGTTGCTCCTATGGGAGAGAGTGAATTGACCGGCCAAAATCCAGGTGGCATCTCCAGCGAATGGTCCCCGGTGGTTTATGACAACCTCGGTGCCGGGGATGGAGACACTATTCTTTATGTCGAGGGGAGTGAGGCCACCCAACCATTTGATCGGCCGATCCCACTGGATGCAATTTCAGTCGCCATTATTGACAGCCACGAGTTTGCAACCCCCACCCAATCTTAAATTTCCCAAACCAGACTTTCAAATATCATGAGCAAGCTCTACACGGAAAAAGACCTTAAAAAAATGCTTGAGCAGGGCAAGTGCCTGGAATCCCTGCCGGCGGACGCCAGGCTAAGCCCTATGGCCCGCGACCTTGTTCGACAACGCAAAGTCAAACTAGGTTCCAGCGCCAAACCCTCGAAGCCAAGGGGTGGCGAGGCTAATGATTCAACCCCTCGAATCCACACCCCGGAATTACCCGACCTGGAATATAACTGGACACCTGGCGGAGACCCCGCAAATGCCAAGGAGCTGGAGAGGTTTTTTTATTCCCCGGAAATTCAGGCCCTCAAGCAACGAATTTGCGATATAGGGAAACGTATATGGAGCAAGGGCTATGTTGATGGTAACGGCGGTAATATAACTGTACGGGTGGGGGACAATCTCGTTCTCTGCACGCCCACCCTTATATCCAAGGGCTTTATGTCCCTGGATGATCTTTGCATGGTTGATCTTGATGGGAATCAGGTTGCCGGGACGCGGCCACGCACCTCTGAAGTGAACACTCACCTGGGGATCATGAAGCATGAGCCGAAGGCCAAGTCCTGTGTCCATGCCCACCCCATTTATGCAACCGCCTTTGCTGTCGCCGGCTTGAAGCCACCGTCCTGCTTAATCCCGGAACCCGAGGTATTTCTGGGCGAGATCGGTCTGGCAAGTTACCAAACTCCCGGGACCCCTGAAAATGCAGAGGAAGTCGGCAAGCTTGCCACCAAGCACCAATCGATCCTGATGCAGAATCATGGGGTAATTTGCTGGGGTAAGGATGTTGAGGATGCCTACTGGAAAATGGAAAACACCGATGCTTTTTGTCACGCCGTGACCATAACCATGCAGATTGGCGGTCCCAAGCAGTACGGGCCTGATAAATTGAAGGAACTAATCGAGATTCGAAAAAAGTTGGGCATGCCCGATTCCCGTCTTGATGAGATGAAGGAGTGTGAGCTCTGTGATTTCGATGATATTACAGTCCAGACCGAACCCCAACCCCAACCCTGTGGCTGTTCTGTTGAGGCTGCCGGAGAACCTGATGGGGAAGTTGATGAGCAACTTGTGCAACAAATCACAGATACAATCATGGCCCAGCTAAAACAGTAAACAGAAGAGAATTTTATAAAATGATGAAAAAAGATCCCATTCGAGTCGCAGTAACCGGCGCAGCCGGCAACATCGGTTATGCCCTTTTATTTCGCATAGCTTCTGGCCAAATGTTTGGCCCGGACCAACCCGTAGCCCTCAACCTCATTGAAATCGAGCCCGGGATGGCCGCACTTAAGGGGGTCGCCATGGAGCTGGACGACTGTGCTTTTCCACTGGTTACCGATATTGTCCAGACAGCGGAACTTGACGTTGGCTTTAATGACTGTGACTGGGCGCTCCTTGTTGGTTCCGTGCCCCGGAAGGCCGGTATGGAGCGTGCCGACCTCCTCGGTATTAATGGGAAAATTTTCGTAGGTCAGGGTCAGGCCATCAATGATCATGCAAAGTCTTCTTGTCGCGTACTGGTGGTGGGCAATCCTTGTAACACAAACTGCCTCATTGCCATGAAGAGCGCGACTGACATTCCCAATGAGCAATTCTTTGCCATGACTCGGCTTGACGAGAACCGGGCAAAGACGCAACTCGCCCAAAAGGCGGGTGTGCCGGTCAAGGAGGTTTCAGACCTCTGTGTCTGGGGTAATCACAGCCCGACCATGTTCCCCGATTTCTATAATACCAGGATTGCCCGCCAAAAGGCGACCGATGTCATTGGCGATGAAACCTGGCTCAAGGAAACCTTTGTTCCCACTGTTGGCCAGCGCGGGAAGGCCATTATCGAGGCACGTGGGGCCTCTTCTGCTGCTTCTGCCGCCAATGCGGTGGTTGATACCGTACGTGACCTTACCACCCCAACCCGGGGCAGTTTTCACAGCGTCTGTGTTCACTCAAGTGGCGAATATGGGACACCGCCGGGCATCATCACCTCGATGCCGATCACAGTTGATGCCGTTGGCAACTGGCGTGTGGTCGGAGGGATTGGCTTGACCGACTACGCCAAGGAACAGATTGCCGCCTCCAACGAGGAGCTTCTGGAAGAGCGAAAGATTGCCTTCGAGCAACTCGGCCTGTCCATTTAAGAACGAGTCAAGGCTTACGATTTCCGGTGACCGGGCTTGCCCCGGTTTAATCCTGCCTGCGAACCCCGGTAGCCAGGCAGATATTGGCATACATTTCCTGTTCTCCCGTCTGGATCGTCAGCAAGTGATCATCCGTGGTCACATAGTCATAGTATTCCCACTTCTGGATTTTCTTAAGTTCCTGGTCCTGATCGGATTCAGCAAACACCTTGCGGTAATCCTTCCATACTGGAGGTTCCCAGTCCGCGGGATAACCGGCGATTGCCGGGTCCTCGCGCAAGGGGTCCATGATCACGGCCTCCTCGACCGGGTGGACTGCCAGGACATGCTTCAGGACCTCGGCCACACTCAAAACGCCCGGGGCCAGATTCAGGTAGATGATCTCTGCATTTGGACCGATCTTGGTTGTTGCCGGGTAGTTTGCATCGGCGATCAGGATCTTGGCGTGATGTCCGGCCGTGGCCAGTATGGATAGGATTTCCGGGTGGATAAGGTCTGTCTTCAGCATTGTATTGTGTCGGTTGGGTGAAACTTACTGCTTATGGAATTGGAGGTCGGGTTGACAAAATGGCAATGCCTTATGCAAATACCGCCCCCTTTTTTCAACGGGCCAAAGCAAATTTCAACCTAAATCACCAACAGCATCATTACCATCCAGGTGGCCGGTCACATCAACGAACTCATCCTCGATTGCCCAAAGATGATCAGGTTCCACGAGCTCACCGGTGACGAAGTTTTTGTCCGTGTCCACAGCCGCCCGTGCCGGGGTCACATACGAGAACACCTCCACGACCGAGCCGCTTGTCATCCTGCGTTACTTCGGCCCGGAGGTGAATCCTGACGCTCCATCCATCGGGGATGCCTGAGTTCTCCTCCAGACAGACAACCTTGCGAGCCGTCCCTACCTATTGAGTCGTTTGCTCGAGGAGGCTCCGGATTATGTTCCAATCCACCTTTCCGTTTTCATTTAGGGGGATGGCATCCACCTTTATATAATTCTTGGGCACCTTGTGGGCGCGCATTTGTTGTCTGAGTTTTTCATCCAGCCCCTGTGTTTCACCCACGATGAAGGCCGTGACCCTCTGGCCCCATTCCGAATCGTCCACCCCGGCGACGAGTGCCTCCTGCACGCCGGGTGTTTTTAAAAGTGCGGCCTCCACCTCAGCCGGGTCCACCTTCTCACCGCCGGTGATGATAATGCGGTCAAGCCGGCCCGTGACATGGAGGCTTCCATCTTTGTCGAGCGTGCCGGTATCCCGGGTCTCCAGCCAGGGCCCGATTGTTGGGCCGTCGGGCTGGTAGCCTTCGCAGAGGGAAGGGGACTGGATACGGATGCATCCGTCTTTTACCTGGACCTGCACGTTGGGGAGGGGTTTTCCGCAGCCTGTCATTCCCTCGAGAAAATCCTGTGGTTCCAGCAGGGTGACCATGGCGGCGGTCTCGGTCATCCCGTAGCAGGGGGCCAGAGGCAGTCGTTGCTTGCGGGCTTCATTGAGCAGGTTCTCGTGAGCGGCGGCACCGCCGAGGAAGATCATGCGGAAACGTTGCAGCCACCCGGTCATGCCCGGCTTCTCAAGGAATCTCTTCAGCTGGGTCGGGACAAGGGAGAGGCACAAGCCGTCCGGTTCCACCTCCGGGTTCCCCGGGTCGGGAAAGACGACCTTTCCCCCGGTGACCAGGGCACGGGCGACCTGCATGAATCCGCTGACGTGGTGGAGTGGCAGGATGCAGCAACCGTGGATCGGGCCGCCGATCCGGGCCGCCAGGTTTTCCGCTGCCGCGGAGAGGGTTTTCCAGGTGTGGATGGTGTGCCTTGGCCTGCCGGTTGTCCCGCCGGTGGGGATAAGGATTTTGCCAGGCGGGGCGGGGGAGGCTTGGGTTGCCGATTGGTTGTCCTCGAGCACGACACCCTCGCCCCGTGCGATTTTTTCCAAAATTCCGCGCAGGTATTTCCCGGGGCCGGCATCGGCATCGATCCAGTCCGTTTGCAGTGCTTGCTGCAGCTTCTTTAAATCCGTTCCCATATTTCCTGCATTTCGGAGGTGCCGATGGTGCCGACTTTGATCCGTGGGCCGGCATCGTGGAGGTCGAGGCCGTCCTCCGGGAAAAGTTCACTGACCCCAAACCCGATGGCCCGGGCACTCTTCATTGCCAACCGCAGGGCGGCCTCCCTGCCGATGGAGGTCTCGAGTGCGGAGGAATAGATGGGGTCCCTGTTGGATGTGGCCGTAATATTTCCGTCCAGGGCGGGCTTTATAACGAGTGGGCCGGGCCAGTCGTGGGCATCGGCGGCATCCTCGTCGAGTGCAACGGGCGTTTTAAATTGTCCGTTGAGCGGGAGGCATTCCCTCCACCTCCCGCGGGGGAGGGGTTGTTCCAGGTATTCCACGCCAGGCAGTGTGTCGAGGAACCCGAGCCAGTCCTTTGCTTGTTCGATTTCGAGTCCGCCGTTGGCATCTAGGCGGAGGGTGCCCCTGCCGGCCAGCGTTGCCGCAATCTTCTTTTCGGAATCCGGATCACCGACCCCCATCTTCCACTTGAAGGTGCGGAATCCGGCGGCGAGCTTTTCATCCATCACGGCAACCGCGCGTTCGCCGGCGGGAAGGAGTGCCGCCGTTTCCAGGGTGGCGTTTATCGTGCTGAACCTGTCATTTATCCATCCTTTCGCACAACCAAGGCCGAAGGCACAGCAGGGGAGTCCCTCGGGGATTTTTCCGTCCCACATTCCCTGCAGGTTTTTCAGAAAGGCTTCTGCATCAGCCAATGACTCAGTGCCGAAGTCCTCGATCGGTGCGATCTCACCGAACCCGATGTTTCCCTGCGCATCCTCAAGCTGCAACACGATGCCCTTCCTGATGTGCCAGGGGCCGCGGGCGGTTTCCAGCGCATTTTGAAAAGGGCGTCGGTAAACCTTGTATTGTAATGAATAATTCATAAAATCCCGTCCGCATTCTTCAATTATTGCGTACTGTTAAAATATAAATCTTGAGACTCCCTTCCGAAAAGTAGAGAACAATTCCCATGCAAGGAGCCGAGCCAGACTTCCACCCTTCCCCTGTTGAGCCACTTGAAAAGGTCGATGCCCAGTTTTTTCAGCGGGCCGATACCTTTTTTCAGGCGAACCATTCCATTGGGCTGACGTTTGACGATGTCACGCTGGCCACGGATTTTTCCAATGTCCTGCCCAAGGACACCTGCCTGGAGACTTCACTTTCCGATCGTATCAACCTTAGCCTGCCGATTATTTCCTCGGACATGGATACCGTGACCGAGGCGGAGATGGCGATTGCCATGGCACTCAACGGGGGCATCGGGTTGATCCATTACAACATGACCCCCCGCCAGCAGGTCAAGGAGGTGGCACGTGTAAAGAACCACGTGCACGGAGTCATCCAGGATCCCATAACCGTGAGCCCGGGTCTTCTCGTTGGCGATGTCCTCGACCTGGTTGAATCCAAGGGCTACCAGTTCCGTAGCTTTCCTGTAGTGGATGAAAACGGGACGCTCGTGGGCATGTTGTCCGGCCGTGTTGTCCGTCAGCGATATCAAGGGCAAAAGGTCACCGAGGCCATGATGCCGCGCGCCGAAGTTTTTGCAGTCAAGGAGTCCGAGTTGAAGCCGGACCCGATTGCCGTGGCGGATAGGTTTTTTGATGATCATCCGGGCATTCACAAGCTTCTGGTCGTAGATGATGATGATCGACTTCGGGGTCTCTATACACTGAGTGACATTGATCGAATCAAGGGGGAGGCCCGTTCACAGATACGTCCGGCTCGTGATGATAATTTTCGTTTGCTCTGTGGCGCCGCGGTTTCCGCCAAGCGTACTCCCGCCGGCCAACTCGACCGGGATGCTTTTGCCCGACATATCGGTGAGATGGTGGATGAGCGCCTCGACCTGGTGGCCATTTCCACGGCGCATGGACATACCGAGGGAGTGGGGGAGTCCATTCGCTTCATCCGTGAACAATTCCCGGAACTGTCCATCCTTGCCGGTAATGTAACCACTGCAGCGGGTGTTTCCTACCTCGCCGACTGTGGGGCTGACAGTATCAAGATCGGCCAGGGTCCCGGTTCCATATGCACCACTCGCGTGGTTGCCGGAGTGGGGATTCCCCAGATGACTGCACTTTATGCCGCCTCGAGGGCATCCCAAGCCAATAACGTCCGGATTGTTGCTGATGGCGGGATCACAAAGTCCGGCGATATAGTCAAGGCGTTGACCCTGGCTGATGCCGTTATCTGTGGCGGTCTGCTTGCCGGTTGCCAGGAGGCTCCCGGTCGTGTCATGGAAATCAACGGGAAGCTTTACAAGGAGTATCGTGGTATGGGAAGTCGCGCTGCCATGGTCGAAGGTTCTGCAGCCCGATACGGTCACGAGGCAAAGGACGTCAACCTCAAGGCTACTGCGGAGGGGGTTGAGGCTCTGAAAGAGGTTTCCGGCCCGGCACGAAAGATCCTGCTCGATCTCAAGGGTGGTATCCAGTCCGGTATGGGTTACCTTGGCAGCGAAAATCTGGAGCGTCTTCGGGAGAAGGCCCGGTACATACGAGTCAGTCCTGCTGGGCAAAGGGAAGCGGTGCCGCATGACGTTGTTGAAATCAAGACCGGCGACAAAACACTCTGATCCTCCATTTCCTGCTGAACGACGAATCCGACTCAATAGTCTGATAACCCAATATTTTAAACCAATGTCATCTAAATCCTTTTCCAGTCAAATTATCACCGGCGCCGGCATTAGCATGGGCGATGAAGGCAAGGGCCGTCTCATGTATGAAGTCGTCGAGGATCTCAAGGAGTTGACCGATGACGGGTCTCCAGTTTCGATGATTCTCAAGGTGAATGGAGGTGCCAATTCCGGTCATACCGCTGCGGGCCTTAAGCATAATCTCCTTCCTGCGGGCATTACAGAAGAGTCCATTGCCTACCTCGGGGTGGGGATGGGTGTCGTGGCGGATCCGCGAAAGTTTCTCTGGGAAGCCATTCCGCTGGAGGACCGGGGCTTTGTTGTCCTGGACCGGTTGCTTATTGATGAACGCACCATGGTTAGTGACCTGACCCACCGTCTCCTTGATCTTGCCTGGGAGGACTATCGGGTCCATGTCCTTAAGGAGCCTCCCCGAGGTTCCACGGGCCGCGGGATAACCCCGGCGTATTCAGACGAGGTCAACCAGCAGCAGGTTTTCTACCATGAGTTTCTGGGAGAAAAGGATGCCTATGCCCACAAGCTCCAGCTTCGGGTTGATCGTGCGATGGATACCATACAGCACGTTTGCCGTGTTGCGCCGGAGCGCTGGGACAGTTTCTTTGACACGCTTACCCAGGCAGAGAGCCGTGCCAACCAGGAGGCCATCGATGCGGGTATTTTTGAGGCTACCGAGTTTGACTTCCGGCAATTCAAGGGCTCTGTTCCCTTTACCTTGAATTTTGATCAATTGCTTGATGTCTATTGGTCGGCGGGAAGAAAACTTGCGATTTGTGTAGGCAATATTCCCGAGAAGGTCCTTGGCATACTCTCCAAGGGGAAACACATCATTGGGGAGTTTGGCCAGTCCTACTGGCTGGACAAACGCCGTGGGTTTACCCCCAATGTAACAGCTTCACACACTTTTACCCCTGAGCTTTTCCAGTCCGCTGGGATTCCGGTGCAACCTGTACATAACATCGGTGTTTGCAAGGCCTACGACACCAAGGTCGGAACCCATATATTTCTTACGCAAATGGAGGACGATCATCCCCTCTGTCCCATCCTAAAGGAACTGGAATTCGGAACATCCACAGGCCGTCAGCGCATGGTGGGTTGGTTCGATGCTGTGGAAAAAGGGGAGGCTCTGCGTTACGGGGGCTTCCAGGACTTTGTTATCAATAAGATTGATGCCTTGACCCATTCCGGTGACTGGAACGGGAACCTCCGGGTCTGTACCGGCTATAAGGACGAGAATGGCAACCTGCTTCACTATGTACCCCGCAACGAAAATATCCGGCGTTCCCTCACTCCGGTATATGTCGAAACACCGGGTTGGACAGAGGATATTTCAGATGCCCGCAGTTTTCGTGATCTTCCACTAGAAGCCCAGACCTATATCGGACTGATGGTACGCAGTTCGTTGGAGGTTGCCTATCCGGATGGCTTCCCCGAAAAGCTTCCGGATGTCCGTTTTGTCGGCGTGGGGCCAATGCCCGGCCAGATCATTCGGGAGATGCCCAGCACAGCTGATCTTGTTCAAGGAGCAGTATAGGTGCTGTCGCGTCTTATCCCTTTTTTTTAACGCCCGTCTTTTTATTGGCCTAGCTTCTTTCTTGCCTTGCCTGCCTTCCCCCAGACAATCCCCTCGTCATGAGTTCAGACAAACAGGCAACTTGGGGCGGACGTTTCTCCGGCGGACCGGACAAGCTGATGTTGCGCTTCAGTGAATCCGTCTCCTTTGATTCGCAGCTTGCGCCCTACGATGTGGAATGTAGCAAGGCACATGCGGCCATGTTGGTTCGTGTTGGTATTCTCACCACGGAGGAAGGCGAGGCTATTCACGCCGGGCTCGACTCTGTACTTAAGGATATCCGGGAAGGTCGTTTTGAGTGGGATATTGCCCTTGAGGATGTTCACATGAACATTGAGCAGGCGCTCACTGCAAAAACGCCTGCGGCTGCCAAGCTTCATACTGCCCGTAGCCGAAACGACCAGGTGGCCACGGACATGCGTCTTTTCTTCAAGGATGCCTGTCAGGCTCTTGTCATGGATGGTATCTGGAAGGTCCAGGGTGCCTTGCTTGACCTCGCGGATGGAGCCAGGGACATCGCCATTCCTGGATATACGCATCTCCAGCGGGCGCAACCGGTTTCCGTGGCGCACCACCTTCTGGCCTACATTGAGATGTTTGCCCGCGATGAAAAACGACTTTTACAGGCGTGGGGAAGCGCTAACGTGTGTCCACTTGGGTCGGGTGCCATTGCCGGAACAACCCTTCCCATTGATCGCGAATTCGTTGCCAAGGAACTGGGTTTTATTGATGCAGAAGGGAATCCCCGGGTCACCGCAAATAGTATGGATGCCGTCAGTGATCGTGATGTTTTCATAGAATTCGCGAATGCCTGCGCAATTTGTGGCGTTCACATTTCCAGATTGGCTGAGGACATTATACTTTGGAACAGTACCGAGTTCGGGTTCATTAATTTACCGGACAGTTTTACCACAGGTTCCAGCCTGATGCCTCAGAAAAAAAACCCGGATTCCATGGAACTACTTCGCGGCAAATCAGCCCGTCTACAAGGCAACCTTCAAACCCTGCTGACCCTCGTCAAGGGATTACCCCTGACTTACAACCGGGACTTGCAGGAGGACAAACCACCGGTCTTTGATTCATTTGAGCAACTTTCCTTATCCCTGGAAGTGCTGGCGGGAACCCTGTCCGGTGCGGGTATGAATTCCGAAGCCTGTGCCAAGGCCGTGGCTGACCCCCTGCTTTTGGCCACTGACCTGGCCGACTACCTTGTTCGCAAGGGTGTGCCTTTTCGGGATGCGCACCATGTTGTTGGCGAGCTGGTTGCTCTTGCCGAGGATAAGCAGGTTCCCCTCAATGAACTGGGGGATCCCGATGTTTCCAAGATACACGAAGCCCTCAGTGCTGACTGGCGAGAAGTGTTTAGCCTCGATAAAGCCTTTGCATCCCGTGAACGTCCCGGGATGCCCGGACCATCGCAGATATCCTTGCAGATCAATCGTTGGCGTGAAATGCTGAAGGATTAGTACTGATGTTTCCCCGGGATGCCGGCAATCCTGAATGTGTTCAATAGGGTGCTGCGCCAGCCAATCCCACACGAATATCGATTTCGTTGGCAACCTTCAGTAGCTTCTGCCCGGGGTTGATGCCAAAATCGCCCCGCTTCACTTGGAATTTCGAGCGTACTACGAGTAGGTCTCCTTCCACCCTATTACGTTCAGCCAGACGTCCTTTCAGGAAGCTTATAGTAACAGGTGCAGTGATTTCCCTTGTGACCTTGAGAATGGTCATTGTGCCTACAGCGTTCGCGGTGAAGGTATCCCCGTCCTTTTTTACATTGGTGAGTTTCTTCAAGTTGAAGGTAATGCTGGGGAAGACCACTACATTCATCCACCCGTCGCCGTGAATATGTTCTTTCATTAATTTGTTTGCGACATGGAGACTGGCCGTTTTCAGGACGACTTTACCGGAGGTCTTCTCAGGGGCATCGGGATCAAATGACACTTTGCCAGTAATACCTGCAGCATTGCCATAAATCGGTTCCAAGAGCGAATCCATTGCGAAAGTGATGCTGTTAACACCTTTCTTGTCAGCCAGGTCGAAGGTTACAGGTTTAGCGGTTACGCTCACCGCAAGGAGGGAAAGAATTGTTATGGTCGTCGTTATTGATTTCATGGTGTTTACTATTATTTAGATTGTTCTGTTGGGTTTTAAAGGATCAGCATGGCATCGCCGTAACTGTAAAACCTATAGCCTTTCTTCAAGGCTTCGGTATAGATTTTTTTTAACCATTTGATCCCGTCAATGCTTCCGGGCGTCAGGAATGCGGCGACCAGGCAGAGCAGGGTGGAGCGAGGCAGGTGAAAGTTTGTAATTAGGGCGTCCACCCCCATAAAATTCTCGGGCGGGTAGAGGAATAGACTGGCTTCAGACCCGAAGGATTCTGTCTTTACCATCTTGTTTGGAAGTTTACGCAATGCATCCTCTATTGTCCGCACGCATGTTGTTCCAATGGCAACCCGTGGTCTTTGGGCGTCTTGTTGCATGGCCGCAAGAGTCCCGGGAGGGATTGAGTAGGCCTCCGAGTGCATCGGGTGCTCCTCAAGCTTTTCTGTCTGGATTGGCTTGAATGTGCCAAGGCCAACATGGAGTAGCAGATCATGAAATGAAAATCCTCGATTCTCTAAATTCGTCAGCAATTTTTGTGTGAAATGTAGCCCTGCCGTTGGTGCGGCGACAGCGACTTTCGTTGTCGGATTGGCATACACGGTCTGATAACGTTCATTATCTTCTTTTGCCTGCCGGGGGTCGTTGCTTCTGTTGATATAAGGAGGCAAAGGAAGTTGTCCCACATCCTCTGCCAGTTCCTGTACTGTTCGGCCTTCTTTATAATCAAATTGAACGAGGCATTGTCCATCTTCGTTCTTTCGCTGGATCGTTGCAGAAAAAATACCCTTAAGCCCAAAGGTTTTTCCAGGTTGAAGCTTTCGTCCAGGTTTAACCAGACACCACCAAAACCTTGGGTTTTCCCCAGGATGCAACAGAAGGCATTCAACTTTCCCGCCGGTGGGCAGGTTGGCATGAATACGAGCCTTTAGTACTGCGGCTACATTCCGGAACAGCTGGCTTCCCGTTGGGAGTAGGTCCGGGAGTTCAGAGAAGACATGGTGGCTTGTTTCCCCTTTTAATCGGTTTACAACAAGCAATTTTGATGCATCCCGCCTTGTTGCCGGGGATTGTGCAATCCGGTCCGGCGGCAGTTCATAGTCAAAAAGGTTGGTGTCCATCTTTATTAGGCAAAGGCCACCGGCGGTATTTTCAAGGACGGACTGAAGAAACCTTTTATGTGTGGTACTTCGCCTTGACGTTCTGTGAGGTGGACTGCATATCAATTTGTCCCGTTTCCACAACTTTTTACGAACCCTTCTTCCAATTTTAATACATTATGAGTGATCAGCAAATGGATACTGTTTTGGCCGAAACCCGGAAGTTCCCGCCTTCATCTGAATTTTCAAGCAAGGCACATATCAAGAGCATGGAGGAATATCAGGCTCTGCATAAGCGTAGTATTGAGGACCCCGAGGGCTTCTGGTCGGAGGTGGCATCCGAGTTACACTGGTTTAAGGAATGGGACACTGTCCTCAATGATTCCGAACCGCCTTTTTTCAAATGGTTTGAGGGCGGTAAGACCAATATCTGCTATAATTGTTTGGATCGTCATCTTGATGGCCCGAACCGTGACAAGCCTGCCATTGTCTGGGAGGGTGAACCGGGTGACTCTGCGACCCTCACATATGCGGAACTCCACAGCTTGGTTTGTCGTTTTGCCAATGTCCTCAAAAGCCTTGGGGTGGGGAAGGGGGATCGGGTTGCCATTTATCTGCCGATGGTTGTTGAATTGCCAGCTGCTGTCTTGGCATGTGCCCGAATTGGCGCGGTACACAACGTGGTCTTTGCCGGTTTTTCCTCAGAGTCCATCAAGGACCGTGTTCTGGACTCCCAGGCAAAGCTTGTCATCACAGCAGATGCCGGATGGCGCAGGGGAAAGATTCTTGCCCTTAAAGAGATCGTGGATGCTGGTGTCGAAGAATGTGACTGCGTGGAAAACGTACTCGTGGTCAAGCGGGGCATCGAGGAGGAGTTTGCCTTTTCCATGAAAGAAGGCCGTGACCATTGGTACCATGAACTGGCCGCGGGTCAAAGTGATGACTGTCCCGCAGAGGAGCTGGATGCAGAAGACATGCTTTTTCTCCTCTATACCAGCGGGACCACCGGCAAGCCCAAGGGCATTATGCATACCCAGGCTGGTTACATGGTTTACACCTATCTAACCGCGAAATACGTTTTCGATCTCAAGCCCGAGGATGTCTACTGGTGTACGGCGGATGTCGGATGGATCACTGGGCACAGCTACCTGATCTACGGTCCCATGCAGAATGCTGCCACTGTTGTCGTATATGAGGGTGCCCCAAATTGGCCGGATAACGGCCGTTTCTGGGAGATCGTTGAAAAGTACAAGGTCAGCATTTTCTACACTGCGCCTACCGCCATCCGTGCCTTTATGAAATGGGGAGATGAGTTTCCCCAAAAGTGTGACCTTTCCAGCCTTCGTCTTCTTGGTACTGTGGGTGAAGCAATCAACCCGGAAGCATGGATCTGGTACCACGAACTTATCGGAGGAAAGCGTTGTCCTATTGTGGATACATACTGGCAGACGGAGACCGGAGGTATAATCCTATCACCGTTGCCGGGAGTGACTCCAACCAAACCAGGATCAGCGACCCTGCCATTTTTCGGGATCGATCCTGCTGTCCTCACGGATGGCGGCGAGGAGGTTCGGGCCGGCATTCTTTCTGTCCGTCAACCTTGGCCTGGGATGACCCGGGGAATCTGGGGTGACCAGGAGCGTTACAAAGACACCTATTGGTGCAAGTGGGATGGAAAGTATTATTTCCCGGGGGATGGTGCCCGCAAGGACGAGGATGGCTACATCTGGATCCTTGGACGTGTGGATGATGTTGTTAATGTTTCCGGCCATCGTATTGGAACAGCCGAGCTGGAGAGTATATACGTGGAGCATCCCTCTGTCGCTGAAAGCGCAGTTATTGGTGTGGCTCATGAGATCAAGGGTCAGGGATTGGTATCCTTCGTGACTGTGCGTCAGGGGTTTGAGGGTGACGAAACATTGTCCAAGGCATTAAACGCCCTTGTTGCGCAGAAAATTGGCAAATTTGCCATGCCTGAACGGATCGTCTTTTCCCCTGATCTGCCCAAGACTCGATCCGGAAAGATCATGCGTCGCCTTCTTCGTGACATTGCTGAAGGTCGCGAACTGGGTAATGTGACAACTCTCGCTGATCCTTCCATCGTTGAAAGCCTGCAGGACCAGTTCAATAAGGGAGCCTAGGTTATCCACTGAAACAATTCCTTCCCCCGTTGAGCTTCACGCTACCGAAGATCTCTGGTGCCGAGTTTAAATCTAACATATAACTAACTCTTCGTTACCATTGCAGTGCCAGACGGCTACCTAATACAGATTGTTAACGGGAAGGCCGGTCTTGCCTCTCTTGAGCCCGAGATAGAGCAACTTGCTGCCAACGCGTCACATTTGAACCCGTTTTTTGCACCGGAATGGTTGGACGCATGGAATTCACAAGTCGGGATGGTCTACAATCCCGTGCTACTGACTGTACGAAATGGTGACGGTGAACTTGCTGGATTTTGGCCATTTGTGGAGCAGCCCGCGATCTTTGGCAAGGGGCTTTGGCCCATGGGTTATCATATGGCGGATTATCTTGATCCATTGTATCTGCATGAGGAGCCAATTCTTCGGGTTCGCCTGATTGAGGGCTTGGACCAATTATTGAACGAACATCGATTTATCTGGTTGCCTCTTCTCAGGAAGGAATTCGCCCAGGATTATCTTCGGCCCTACTTTGCCAGAAAGCGGCAGCCCATTTTATTTGCCCCAGGTGCAACCCGTTATTTCATTGAGTTTGGAGAGCAATCAGTGGAGGAATTGCTGCAGTCGGCACTTGGGTCCAAGTCTCGGAAGACTCTTCGATACACTCGAAAAAAAATGGAAGAAATGGGCAATCTCGAGTTTCGGGTCATGTCAACGCAAGCCGATGTTGAGAAATTTCTCCCCGAATTTGAACTGATCGAGGACGCATCCTGGAAATCATCTGAAGACACAGGTCTTTTTCATCATCTTGGAATGCGAGAGTTTTATAAGCAACTGCTTCCAGTTATGGCTGGTTCAGGTCGTGTTCAATTGAGTGCACTACTTCTTAATAAAAAGCCTATTGCCTGTGAATTGGCTTTCCTTATCGGGGGTAATTATTGTCTACACAATACATCCTATATGCCCGAATATGCCGAGTTTTCACCGGGGAGACATCTTTTCCTTGAGAATCTTAATCGCTCTGCTGATAAGGGTTTAAAGTGCATCGACTTTATGCAAGGCGACCAAAAGTATAAACAAAAATTCGGCACGAGTTCCGAGCCGATTTATACGGTTTCACTTTTTCAGAAAAGCTTTGCAGGGCGTGTGAACCATTTTATTATTGGTGGCATTCAGAAACGTCGTGCTGCCAATGCCATGAAAGCCAAGTTGGTAAAGGATGAGGAATAGGCTTTTTTAACCCTGATTTCTGCTAGACAGGGCTCAATGAGCTCCCAGAGTTAAGAAGCTTTTTGCACGGTCAATTTTAACGGTTCTGCGATCATGATACTTTCTTGCAGTACTGCCTGTACACACTTTGCGTTCACTGCATCAATCTGCTGATCATACTCAAGGAATTCATTGACGGGTAGTCCGTAGAGCTTGTTGAGCGCGGCTTCTAGTGTCCGGTTCCCTGCTGTTTGTTGTTGCATGCGCTTACCTGTTTTAAGACGTGCCTTTGCTCTACTGATTTCATCTTCATGGATTTTGCCGGTAGAGAGTCGGTTCATCTCAATGTCAAATTGCTGCAAGACATCCTCCACTTGATTGGGAGTGGTTCCGGCGTAGAGATAGAACATACCGGTATCTATCCCGGTGACACGGTTGGCTCCCACGTAGTAAGCCATGCTTCTTTTTTCCCGAACCTCATTAAAGAGGTTGCTGGACATACCGTTGAGTAATTCACCAAGGACAATGCTTGCTGGTCGACTGGGATGTAGTATGCCCATGTCGGGATAGGCCTGAAATACAACTGCCTGCTCACGATCAAGTGGTTCATGAATTCGTCCGGTCTCGGCAGGACCGGTAAAGGTTATGTCAGCTTTATCGAAAGCTGGTCCTTTGATTTTTTCTGAAATAGCTTGGGATTGCTCAATGATATGTTGCCGGTCGAAATCCCCGGAAACCGAAAATACAACGTTCCCGGGGCAAAGAAGGCGTTGCCAATGGTTGCGTAAATCATCGGGGCAAAGAGTCGCAAGGTCATCCGCTATGCCATTTGTTCCAACACTATATGGGTGTTTCCCAAAGAATCGTTTTCGCAGGCAACGTCCACCATAGTTTGCAATTTCGTCTTCACTCTCACGAAGCTCAGCAATCTGGCTTTCACATTCGGTCTCGAATGAATTAATGTCGAACGTTGGTTCCAGAAGCCCGTCACCAAGAATTTCAAGCGCAATGGCCTGATCGCTCTTGAGGACCTCAATAGAGAGGCCGAATGTATTATTTCCGCCAAATCCTCCAAAGCTGCCACCAATTGACTCTACCGTATTGGCGACTTCAAGTGCAGCCCTTTTTTTTGTGTCTTTGGCCAACAGAGTGGAAAGTAATTCTGAAATGCCACGTTGACCCGTGTCTTCGTAGAGGGCTCCTCCGAGAGCCACTGCCTTGCAATGAATCTTGGGGAGACTTTCGTTTCTCTGGAGTAGCAGCGTATTCTCATTAGCCAGAGGAATTTCCTCAAATCCGGGAGAGTCTTTGTTGGTCTTTGTAGTTGTCCTGATATTAGGGCCATTGGATGCAGGGCCCAGGCTTGCCTGGGTATATCGCTCCGTCAGCAAATGCTGCCGGATGAGTTCTGCAGTCGATTCCGGTGTCACGTTTTCGAGACGTTTGAAGTAGGTTCTGGCATATTCTGCTTCACCGACAATCACTTCGGATATGCCAAGTCGTGCCGCTTGTCCCGACATTGTCTTTCTGGAGTTGACCTCTGCGACAATGGACTGTCGAACAGCCTTGGCGAGAAGGGCCGGGGCGATGCCATCATTTGCTGTTGCTTCCAAGGTGGAAAGAATACGTTCTTCCACCTTATCCTGTTTATCGGGAAGGCAGCAGTAGGAAATCCAAAAAAGGCCACTTGTACCAGGATTCCAGCAATGGACGTCAATATAATGGACAAGTTTTTCCTGTTCTCGAATACGTTGCCAAAGAATGGAGCTTTCACCGCTACCAAGTATGTTGGCCAGGACATCCAGTGATGGTGCATTTTGATCCCATAGAGATGGGATGGGAAAGGCAAGAATACCCCTTACAATATTATAGTCACCAATGGCATGGTTTTCGCGACGAGAGAGCTGAGTCGGCTCCTCTGGAATGTAGGGTGTCTCAAGGCGGCGCATCGGTACATCCCCGAAATATTTTTCCGAGAGATCCTGAACACGCTCTCCCGTGACATCCCCGGCAAGGACAAGAACTGCATTGTTCGGTGTATATCTTTCTTGGTGGTAACGGCGGAGATCATCTTCGGTGACAGCCTCAAAAATTTTCCGGTGGCCAATAACAGGATGCCTATAGGGGTGGGTGAGGAAAGCTGTCTCAAATGCTGTTCTGGAAACGCGGCGGTCCGGGTCGTCGAGCCCCATATCAATTTCACGAAGAATCACATCTCGCTCCTTTATTACCTCCTTTGCTGGCAATGTGGAGTGGAAGCAGATATCTGAGAGGACATCCATAAATATGTCTATGGATTCCGAGGGGCCATCGATATGATAAACCGTGCGGTCAAACGTGGTGTAGGCATTTATATTTCCGCCTGCAGCCTGGACTTCTTCACTTATGGTGGAGCCTGCACGTTTTTCGGTGCCCTTAAACAGCATGTGTTCCAAGTAATGGGATAGGCCGGCTCCTGTAAATGGACCTTCGTGGATACTGCCTGTCTTTACCCAAACCTGTGCAGATATTAGCTTTGTGGATTGGTCGGCTACATGCAGTACAGTGAGGCCGTTTTCTAGGGTAAGGCGTTTGACGGGACGGGCGAAAAGACCGTCAAGCACGGCTTTGGCCGCAGGATCTGCTAAGGAAGGCATTTTGAGGCCTTAATTGTTTTCCGGAAAATTGTCTGCCGGTGGATTTTGCCCTCGTCGGGATTGAGGTAGAAAGGGGTCCTTGAATGCCTCATAAAATTCATATCCTCCAGCGAAATCTTCACGGCTATCTTCATCTGTCTTGCCCAAGATACCGTGCTCAACGAGTTTGAAGACGATCTCTCCGAAATCCTCACAACACTTGATGCGCCAAGTATCGAAAAGGGTTATCGCCATGGGTCCATACTGGTCGAGAGCATAGTTTCGTATGCCATTTAAAAGTTGTTTGCCCGAGACATGGTTATTTTTTGCCCCTGAAGAACTACCTTTTTTTAGGTTCTTGATGGTGTGATCCAATGCATGTCGGACAAACCAATAGGCACCTTCCTCGTAACGATCATCTTCTTCACGAATGACCTTCAAGACTTCAGGAAACTCCTGCTTATTAATGGGCATGATACATGTGTGGTTTGCAGTTAGAGGGTCGGTTTATGGATTGGGAGTGATTGGTCTACTTGTCTCGTTAGGACAGGAGTTGGCGAAGGAGGTCGTCCACTAACTTGGGATTGGCTTTACCTCGAGTGGCTTTCATGACTTGCCCCTTAAGGGCATTGATAGCCGCTTCTTTCCCCTCCTTGAACTCTTGTACGGGTTTTGGGTTTTCCGCGATGACTTCAAGGCAGACTGCCTCGAGTTCTCCGGTGTCAGTGGATTGCTTGAGCCCTTTTTCCTCAATTATCTGCCCTGGTGGGTTCCCCGTTCGAAACATTTCCGGGAAGACCTCCTTGGCAATCTGGTTGGAGATTTCACCCTTATCTATAAATTGAACAAGCTCGGCGATATGGGCGGGCTTGATTTTACATGATTCCAGTGGAAGTGCTCCATGTTCCCCTGCTGCAGAGAGCTCCCGAAGCAGGTCATTGGCAATGAAATTGGCAATCTGTTTTGGTTTTTTATAAATGGTAAGAGCCTCTTCAAAATAAGCGGCTAATTTCGCATCGGGACACAGTACAGAAGTTAGAGTATAGGGTAGGTCATAATCATTAAAGAAGCGTCTCTGTTTATCAAAAGGTAGTTCTGGAATGTCTCTGGCAACTTCATTAAGCCATTCCTTGGAAACCCTGACCGGCATCAGGTCCGGGTCAGGAAAGTATCGGTAGTCATGGGCCATCTCTTTGGATCGCATGGAGGTCGTATAGGCTTCCTCTGCGTTCCACCGGCGTGTTTCCTGTACGATGGGTTGGTTATTTTCCATTGCCAGAGTCTGGCGCTGGATTTCATAAATGATACCATTTCGGACACCCGAAATAGTATTCAGGTTTTTGATTTCAACCTTGGTGCCTAATTCATGGGTTCCTTTCGGGCGAATACTAACATTGGCATCGCATCGCATCTGGCCTTTTTCCATATCGCATTCAGAAATACCGGCGGCCACCAAACAGTTCCTTAGTGCGGTTAGGTAGGCAAAGGCTTCATCTGCAGAATAGAGATCGGGTTCACTTACAATCTCCACCAAAGGAGCCCCTGCCCGGTTGTAGTCGACAAGGCTTTCATTTTCGCAGTGGGTCAGCTTCCCAACATCCTCCTCCAGATGTATGCGGGTAAGTTGAACCTTGCGATGCTCGCCCATGATGTTTCTTGATGCCCCCTCCATTTCAATCTCAACTTCACCCCCATCGCATATGGGTTGGTCGAACTGGGAAATTTGGTAATTTTTGGGCATGTCGGGATAAAAATAATTCTTTCGATCCCACTTGGAGGTTTCTGGTATTTTGCATCCGAGTAGAAGACCGGCTTTAATGGTCATTTCTACAGCTTTTTTATTCATGACCGGCAGGGTTCCGGGCATACCGAGTACTACGGGGTCTGTCAGGGTGTTTGGCTCTGCACCATAATGGTATGGAGCCCGTGTAAACATCTTGGTTTCCGTCTTGAGTTGGACGTGTACTTCAAGTCCGATGACAGGTTCGTATTCCATTATTTTCGCTAAATACAGGGATGAAGCTTACAGTAATCGTGTGCTTCCTCATGGCTATGGGCAATGGCAAAAAGGTCATCTTCCTTAAGTGGTTGTCCAATGATTTGGAGTCCTATTGGCAGGTTGCCGGATGTGAGGCCGCAAGGAAGGGATAGAGCAGGGAAGCCTGCAAGGTTGACGTTGATCGTAAAGATATCACTAAGGTACATCGTGATCGGATCATCGCTACGCTCGCCGAATTTAAAGGCAGGGGTAGGGGAGGTTGGGGTCAGGAGAGCATCGACTTTCTTGAAGGCCTCCTGAAAGTCCTTACGGATAAGGTTCCTGACTTTTTGGGCGCGTAGATAGTAGGCATCATAGTATCCTGAACTCAGAACAAAGCTTCCAAGACAGATGCGCCTTTTAACTTCTTCTCCAAATCCTTCTCCCCTGCTCTTGAAATAAATATCGAGTGCATTACTGGTTTCGTCGCTGCGATGGGTGTAGCGGATTCCATCGTAACGCGAAAGGTTGGATGAAGCTTCGGCTGTCGCTATAATATAATAAACAGGTATCGCCAGATCGGTGTGTGGTAGCTCGACTTCAACAATCTCACACCCCTTTTCTCTGTAGCTTTCAATAGCTGACTTGATTGCCGCATGAATTTCAGGATCTAGTGTGTCTGGAAAATATTCCTTTGGAATCCCAAGTTTCCATGGGCCCTTTTTAGTCCTGAGTGCATCTGCACATTTTGGGATTTCTCCGGCGTAGGAAGTGGAGTCGAGTGGGTCATGCCCGGAGATGGCATCAAAAAGCATTGCGCTGTCCTCCACGCACCGGGAAAATGGTCCGATCTGGTCCAGTGATGATGCGAACGCAATGAGACCATGACGGGACACGGTGCCATAGGTTGGTTTCATGCCAATAACCCCGCAAAGAGCCGCTGGTTGACGGATGGAGCCGCCAGTATCACTACCTAGGGAGAGGATGGTTTCTCCTGCGGCAACACATGCGGCACTACCCCCACTGCTTCCTCCTGGAATACGCTCAAGGTCCCACGGGTTTACAGTCTTCTTGAAATAAGAGGTTTCGGTGGAGGACCCCATTGCAAACTCATCCATGTTAACACGACCCCAAGGGATTGCTCCGGCATTATGGAGATTGATGATTGCAGTTGCATCGTAGGGCGATGTGAAATTCTCAAGGATGCGGCTCGCACAGCGGGCTTTTTTCCCTTTCTCCACGATGAGGTCTTTGACCGATACGGGGATCCCATCCAGTGGGCCTCGGGTTTGACCGCTCGCTCGCCTTTCATCAGAAGCCTGGGCCATTGCCAGCGCTTGGTTCTCGTTGGTATCAAGGTAGGCATTAATCTTGCTGTCTACCGCATGGGTCCGGTCTATAACAGCCTGTATCAGCTCGACTGAAGAGATTTGCTTCTCATCGAGGAGGCTACGAAGTTCTGTTGCCGTCTTGTAATAGATTTCGTCAGACATGTGGAAAACCTACGGACTGAGATTTATCAGGCTTACTCAACCACCTTGGGTACAACGAGCTGTTGATTTCTTTGTTTCGGGGCGTTTGCGAGAGCATCCTCCTGACTGAGTGTGGCCGAGGGTTTATCTTCGCCAAGAACATTGAATACTGGGAATGGATGGGCCATGGGTTCCTCCCCTGAAACGTCGATGGTGTTTAGTTTATCAAAATATTTTAGTATGTCTTCAAGTTGTCCTGAGAATTTGGCCTTTTCATCTGCGGTGAGTTCGAGTCGTGCGAGGTTGGCGACATAGTCGATATCTATATTGTTTCTTTCAGACATGAGAAAAATTAAGATCGGAGTTCGTAGGGCGTATTATCGGTCATTGCCTTGGTGATAGTTTCGAACGCGTGGTTGACTTCTTTTTCCTTAAGCGTGCGATTCATTGAGCGGAAGCTGATTGCGAAAGCGATACTTTTACGGCCTGTTGGGAGGTGCTCCCCCTCATAGACATCAAAAATGGAAATGTCTTCCGCGTCAAATTCTTCGGTGCAGGCTTCATCACAGACGGTTCTTATTTCATTTAAAACCTGACCGGCAGGAATTTCGGCATCCATTACCAGTGCAAGGTCGCGGTTTGCTGGGGGAAAGTCACTGACAGGCCGGAACTCCTTCTTGGCAATGGTTTTCCGAAGAGCCTGTGCTGTGAAGCAACAGGTTCCGGCGAGGATGGTTCCTTTGAGGTCAAGGCCAGCCATCCGCTGATGGTCAAGAACACCACACTCCAGTAGCAAGCCATCGTCAATAGATCCTGCCTTGGAGCAGTGCCCCGTCTGCCAAATCGGCGCATCCATTGGCTGGAAATCAATTTTTCCTTCACTGATGCCGGCCAGATGCAGGATTTCCATCACGAACTGTTTGGCCGTAAAAAAATCGTGAACTACGGGATCCTTCCAATGCCTTTGAAGGGGTTCCTGTAGCATGATGAAGCCAATGGATACCATTTCCACGACCTCATGATCAAGTACATGGAAAACCTGCCCTTTCTCAAATAGGCGACGTACGTCATTTCCACGGGCTTGGTTTAGTCTCATCACTTCAAGAAGCCCAGGTAGAAGAGAGGCTCTCAAGTGAGTTTGGTCACTGGCAAGCGGGTTAGCTAATTTTAATTTTTCAGCGTATTCTACACCGAAGAATGATTCAATTTCTTCATTTGCACGTGTGCTGTATACATTGCACTCGTTGAACCCGTTTGCGGCAAAATGGGTTGTGGCCTTTTTGCCAAATACTGCAAGGGGGTCATCTTGGGCATGAAGGCCGGTAACCCTTACAGGCGATGCGGGAATGTTATGAGTCCCATGGATGCGGAGGAACTCCTCCACTAGATCTATGGGTCGCTCCAGGTCCGGTCGAAATGGAGGGATATTGATACTCCAGTTTGCTTCTTCCTCCTCGACGCAAAGGCCCAGTGATTCGAGGACCTGTTTAATGGCTGCAGGTTCAACGTTAAATCCAAGTTTCTCTATAAAATACGATGGAGTCACCGAAATGGGGGCAGGACCAGATGGTGGAATGCCACAAATTTTTGGTTCTCCCAACAGAGTCCCACCTGCAATTTCAAGTATCAGGTCAATTGCCCGGCGCGCTGCGTAAGCCACACCTTCCGGGTCAACGTGTCGCTCAAAACGATAGGAACTGTCGGAAGATAGGCCCAAGCGTCGGGATGTGAGCCGTACAGATTCTGGTTTAAACCAAGCTGACTCAAGGACGATGTCTCTTGTCCCATCGTTTACCTCGGCGTCGATACTGCCCATGACGCCGGCAATCACTAGTGGCCGTTCGGCATCTGCAATCACGCCCATGTCGCAAGAAAGCACCCGCTCCTTCTCGTCAAGAGTGGTTATTTTTTCATTCTCATTTGCCATGCGGACCTTGAGACATTTGCCGTTCAGTTTTGCCGCGTCAAAGGCGTGAAGCGGTTGCCCTGTCTCCATGAGAACCCAATTGGTTATGTCGACCACATTGTTAATGGGTCGCAGGCCAATATCCTCAAGATCCTTTCGGAGCCAATCCGGACTTGGGCCAATTTTGACTCCCTTTATACTATATGCGGTATAAAATGGGCAGAACCCATGATCATTTACCTCAACTGAATCCAGAAAGGGGGATTGCTCAGCGGATTTGGCAGTGACTTCTTTGAGTTCGGGTTTGGTTATTTTCAGATCAAAAAGAGCGGCCAGTTCCCTGGCAATTCCAATCACTGAAAGAGCGTCAGGCCGATTGGGTGTGACAGCCAAGTCAAAGACGATTTCACCTTCTGGAAAAACTTCATTGATAGGAGTCCCTAAATCCAGATTTTTTTCTAGGATAAGGAGACCGGAATGGTCATCGCCAAGATTTAATTCCCGGGCACTGCACATCATGCCTTCAGACTTAACGCCCCGAAGCTTTGATTTTTTGATTTTAAAGTTGCCGGGAAGAATTGCTCCTGGAAGCGCAACGGGAACTCTATCTCCTGTTTTAAAGTTTTGGGCTCCGCAGACAATATGATGTAGTTCAGTTTCCCCGGTTTTTACTTCACAGATGCTTAGGCGATCTGCGTTGGGATGTTGTTCGCGGGTTACAACCTCACCGACCACCACTTTCTCCAGAGTAGGGACTCCCAATGTCTCAACTCCTTCAACCTCCAACCCGGAAAGGTTGAGTGCCTCCTCGATTTCATCGGGAGTTTTATCGATTTCGATATAGCGCTTGAGCCAGGAAAGGGAAAATTTCACGAAATTTAGTATTCTTGGGATTTTGCTGAATCTGGATGGAAATTAATTTCCTGAAAATAGACATTCCTGAAGGGGAGGGGACCCTGACCTCTATGCAAATTGAAATTGTTTAAGGAATCGAAGGTCATTCTGATAAAAGTGACGGATGTCGTCTATGCCATGGAGGATCATCGCAATGCGCTCCACGCCCATACCAAATGCATATCCACTAACTTGGTCAGCGTCATAACCAACATGGCTGAATACATTTGGGTCAACCATGCCACACCCCATAATCTCAATCCACTTTCCGCTGAGTTTGCGAAGATTGGAGGTTTGCACGTCCATTTCAAAGCTGGGCTCCGTAAATGGGAAAAAGCTGGGGCGGAAGCGTGTCTTGGCATCTGAACCAAACAGTTCCTTCACAAAGTGATCAAGAAGTGCCTTCAGGTCTCGTATTGTGACATTCTCGTCCACATAAAGCCCTTCAACCTGGTGGAAATTTGCACTATGCGTGGCATCCACTGTATCGCGCCGAAAACATCTTCCAGGAGAAAGAATGCGGACAGGAGGCTTCCGCTTGGTCATCGTGCGAATTTGCACAGCTGATGTGTGCGGTCGCATGATAAAGTTTTCACTTCCCCGCTTTCCCCCCCCCTTAAGCACAAAGTCTGCAGGAAGAAAATATGTATCCTGCATGTCTCTTGCCGGGTGGCTGGCAGGGGTGTTCAGCGCGTCAAAGCAGAAGAACTCTGTTTCCAGCTCGGGTCCTTCTACCAACGTGAAGCCAATCTTACGGAAGATACCTATAATTTTTTCTCTCACTTGCGTGAGCGGATGTTCCGTGCCCTGTTGATTCTCTGAAACAGAAAGCGATGGGTCAACCTGTGGGCCAAGTTTTGCCGCCAATTCAGCGTTTTCTATTCGTTCTCGGATGGAATCAAAAACAACTTCAAGTCTTTGCTTGGTCTCGTTGACCTTCTTGCCGAAAACTGGTTTTTGTTCATTGGGTAACTTCCCAATCTCCTTGGATGCAGCTGTTAGTGATCCATTCGGGCCAACAAAGGTTGCCTTGAATTCGGCTAGTGCAGGCCAAGTTGAAACAGTATCCTGTCCAGCTTCTGCCTGCGAGACGAGTGCTTGCAGTTCCGCTTCCATTTTTGGAAGGGTGGGGCAGGGGGCGTTAGCCCTGGGCCGCCTTAACCTTTTCGACCAGTGACTTGAAGGCTTCAGGCTCGTTGACCGCAAGTTCGGATAATGATTTGCGGTTCATCTCGATACTGAGATTCTTCAAGCCATTCATGAACCGACTGTAGTTGATCCCCTCCTGACGACAGGCAGCATTGATACGGATAATCCACAACTGACGGAATTCCGATTTCTTTTTACGCCGGTCACGGTAGGCGAATTGCTCTGCTCGATCGACAGCATGCTTTGCATAGCGGAAGAGGCGGGAGGCGTTACCGAAGTAACCGCGGGCTTTCTTTAGAACCTTTTTACGGCGTGCCTTGGTGGCGGGTGCATTAGTTGCGCGTGGCATGTTTTATTTTCTATTTAATTAATTAATGGGCGCTGGGGTCGCCATCAGTTTGATTCACCCCGAACGTCCGCGTTCACATTTAAGAGCCTCAAAGGCCGGGAGACATCGCTTGTTTTATTGAGCGGGACATCTTCTTGCAGTCAAGAAGTTGGCTTTGGCCCATTCTTCGCAACTGTTTCTTATTCTTGTTGCGTAGCATGTGGCGCTTGCCTGGTTTGCGACGGACTACCTTGCCGGTCCCTGTGACCTTGAAGCGTTTTGCAATGGATTTCTTGGTTTTTTGCATGGGAAAAGGGCAAAGAAGAAATCGTTGAAGGGGTGATTTGTAAAGTCTTTTGTTTGTTGATTTCCTTCAACTTAAAATATATCGGCGAATTTCACATCCCTTTTCATCGGTGATTCATTCATGTCTGTGCGTCATTTTGAGACGGTAGTAAACAATAAATCCTGATACTCGGTTATATCTTCCTCTGGAAATACCTTCTCGCAATTTCTCGTACTAAAACGCGGTTTTTCTGGAATAGGGTCTGGTCGCAATTTTTCTGTGTGATATCATTCCATGTCATTAATTCAGTGCGAATGTAACCTTGATTCAAAGAATAAAACACCTTGGCCATAGACCTTTGACTTCCATTTGATTGTGTCCGTTAAAGTCAACCAATCCAATTGCTTATTTATGTAATTATTACAGAGGCCAAACGAGATAATTTGTATCGGTTTATTTTTTGCAACCTCTCTCAATTTATTTACAATGTATTCCAGTGATTCATTTGTAAATGGATTGAACATAAAGAATATATCTCCATCTGAGAAATTCCAGTCTCTGGCATTTGCCCTAATAAATTCAACTTGATTCAAATCCAGACTATCACGAACCCTATTGCATTCATTTACTCTTCTTTCGATTAGTTCAATTCCCCTAATCTTATCAAGTTTTGTGTTAATGGCAAAATAAAAGGGAACTCTCCCGTACCCACTTCCAAGATCATAAAATACATCCTTTTTATTGAATTTCAGTCGATCGACTATTTGTCTCAATGCTGAATAATATGCACCTTGATATACTTCCTGCTCGCCTGTTTCTTCATTTATCCAGGATGAACCATCAAGAACAGTATTTTTTTCATCTATGTTTAACCCCAATAGCCAATCAATCCTTTCATCGTTGGTGAAGGCATCCTTTTCGTCGTGTATTTTTTCAATAATTTCTTTTGCCTGAAATTTATCTTTTTCTGCGCGCTCAATGAGAACCTCCATCAGAATATTTTCTAGTTCGATCAGCTTATTTTTTTTGCCATGATCGACAAATAGATTATTTTTAAATGCATTAACCTCCATTATGTGTTTAAACACACGGTATGCACTCAGTTTTTCCAATTGGCGGTAATCTCGCAGTCCCAATTTATTGCTCAACAGATTTGATGCCTTGAAATTGAACTTTATTTTAACGTAAAGGAATCGAGCCATCAATAATGCAATAATGCTCAGTGCTATCCACCAGGGATAGATTATTGCAGATTCATTCATGGAATGGGTTGCCGTTTGCATCATGCTATTTTTGACTAGGCTGAATGGATTGAATTTCTAGGCAAGGGAGTAACCGCTTCCTAATCTATCGCAGTTGAATTGCCCAGTCCTCAACACATTTATTCAGATTCATTCGTATAAATCTCTAATCTACTCATGCCAATTGCTGGCAGTTAGAATCCATTATAGAAAATTTGTGTCCCAAATTTCTCAGAATGGGGACATCTCCCGTTGCAAATCCTGTTTTGGAATCCAAACTTGCCACCGGCCATTCATTTTCCATCATTTCCTTTCTTTTAGAAACAATCATTTTTGCATGAACTCAGAAAAACAACCCATGGCATCCCGGAACTGCAAACTTCACCGCAGTCGCGGCTTCTCTTTGGTGGAGATTTTGATTGTATTGGCTCTGATTGGGCTACTCGCCGGACTTGTGGTTACCAACTTGGACAAGATTCTTGGTGGCGGAAAGGAAAAAGCAGCCAAAAATTTTGTGACCACTTCACTCGAGACACCTTTGTCGACCTATATGCTGGATGTTGGCCAGTATCCCACTTCCCTAAAGGATCTTGTTACCAATCCAGGCAAGGGAAAGAAATGGAAGGGTCCCTACATCAAGCAAAACAAGGTTCCAGTTGATCCATGGACCAATGAATATCAATATCGGACACCTGCCCAGAAGAACTCGGGAGGCGGTTATGACTTATGGTCCAATGGCCCGGACGGATCATCTGGATCTGCCGATGACATCGGCAACTGGGATTAAGCGTTCCCGTAGAACCGGGTTTACATTGATCGAGATCCTGCTGGTTCTCGCCTTGATTCTGTTGATCGGTACTTTGGCGGTATACAATGTGGCGAATCTCAGTCGAATGAAGAACGAGCGACCGGTTGATGAGGTTCTCCTAAACGCTGTGCGGGAGACCCGCTATCAGGCAGCTATCAACAAGGAAACCTGTTGGCTCTCCTATGATTCCCAGAAGGGTATTTTCCACGTTTCGATGGATAATCGTGCATCTGCTCCTGTTACTCTCGATACAGATGGAGTTTTTGTTGCCTTGACCCAGGCCGAGGAAGAGGAGAAGGCGAAAGAACAGGCCAACATGGCTTCTTCCAATATCAAGAGTTTCGAGCTTTTCATACCCGAGGATGAGGAACCGCCCAAGGTCGAATTCTTCGCTATCCCACCAGGCACTGGTTTCGATGGTGAAGCGGTGGATGTACCCGAGGACCTGCCGCTTGCCCGAGTGCCATTTGACCCTGCTGGATTCTCTGTTCCTTTTCAGGTCAAAGTTGATGCACTTTCCGAAGAATTCCGGGCCACAGTGGTTTTCGATCCTTTTTCCAACCATATTTTGAATGGAGAGGACTTGAAGTGAGAACAATTTTCCACAGAGGCTTTACCCTGATTGAGGTACTGGTTGCTCTTGCAATACTTGGCGCAGGTGCTTTCGCACTGACTTTTGCATTTGGTAATGCCGTCATTGGTCTTCACCGCCAGCAGGATAACGGCCACTGGGTCAGTGACCTACAGTTTGTGAGGCGACAGGTTTTGCTTGCCAAGGATATGGATACTCTAGAGGAGGGTGATGAGATTGACACACTGTCCTCCGGTGTGATCACTTGGCAGGCAACAGAGATTGAGATGGCGGATGTCATCGATTTATTTCGGGTTGTCCTTGAATATGAGATTGAGGATGCTCCAGAGGGGTTCCAGTATCATACCGAAGTCCTTTTCCTATTGAGACCCAACTGGTCCAGTGGTGAGTTTGCTGGAGATCGTCAGGATCTTTTGCAGGACAAACGTGATAACATGCGCAGGTCCCGTCAGGAGGGAGGTTTAATGAATTGGTGATGAGGCATCTCTTAGAGAAATGGAGTGTAAAGATTCCGCTTCGTGGCCTGACTACTCGCCGTGGGTTTACTCTTATTGAGGTTCTCATTGCGTTGACCCTTGGCGGATTTATTCTTGCTGCTTCAATGATGCATCTTGTTTCACTGGGAAAAATTTGGACCCATGACTGGAGTGATCGACATTACATGCACCACAAGGAAAGTCTCACAACCTTCTTGATTCGGGTATTCAAGGAGGCTGATAGTGGATTTAGTTCTCTTGGGACAACCGGCAATCTTGCTGGGCTGCGCTGGGAGAACCCTCCCGGAGAGACCACGCTGGATGATCCCTACCTTCGTTTTTACCTAAAGCAACCACCGGCTGTCCTGATTTCCAATCCACCTTTGGCTTCCAGTGTGGTTTGTTACCTCGTCTTTAATGAGGAGGAAGGTCTCTCCTTTCTCTGGTATCCACTCATTGCGACGCGGGATGGTGAGGAGGAGATTGAAGAGGTGGATGATCTTTTCCGCACCACATTGAGTCCCTTTGTCTCTCGTATTGAATACTGCTATTATGACAAGGATAAGGAGGAGTGGGAGACAGAGGAGGATCCATTGGAAGAGAACGATAAGTTTGTGATGCCTGATTTCCTTAAGTTTATTTTTCGTTTTGATGAGGACCACGAAGATGATGCTTTTGTTTCCTATGTGCCTCTACCGCCGAGCGAGAAGGACGCTCCTTTGTTCTAATGGGAACTTCTCAAAAGGGAAAATATTCCTGCAGGTCCAGGGGCAGTATTCTGATCGGCGTTCTGGTAATCCTCTTTTTGATGTCGATTGTCATTCTCAAGTTTATTACCGAGGCCACCCGGGAGATTGAGTACCAGAGCCAGTTTCAGGGGCAGGAGGATCTTCGTAGCCAGGCTTATTGTGTATTTGATGCCGCTTTGGCGACATTACATGAAATCAGAGAAATTGACGGTCAACTTTATCGTCCCGTTCAAGGCTGGGGTGATCCTCTTGGTTATTCAAATATTCCTCTTCCAGAGGGTATTAAGTCAGAGGTAAAGATTACCGATGAGTCAGGCAAGCTTCCGATCAACCATAATAACGTACAAATCTGGAATCTGCTTTTTGAGGAAATGGGAATCGATCTTTCTGATGCTGAGATTCTGACGGATTCCCTGATTGACTGGATGGATAAGGATGATCTCAAACGTCTCAACGGTGCAGAAAAGGATGATTACGAGCTCGACAGCAAGGAATATAAGCCATCGAACGAGATGCTTAAGGACTTCGATGAATTAAAACTCATCCAAGGTTTTGATGAACAATTTTTTAATGAAGATGATGGTACCCCAAACCAGTTTTTCCAATCTTTCAAGCAGTCGGTATCCCTTCACAACCAGCATCCGGTCAATGTCAATGCGGCGCAGGGCCTTGTCCTTAATGTACTGGCCAGAATGGGAGGATTTGATGGCGAATACCTCCAACAGCACTTGCGCGGACCCGATAACCTGACTGGAACAGGTGATGACCCATGGCTAACCAATATGAATCAGATTCCCGGATTTGGCGCAGGATTGACCGCCGGGGGTGGTGCGCCGCCCAGCAACTTGTTTGGGGCTACCAGCCAAATGTTTCGTATTGAGGTCAAGGTCTCACGTGGCGCATCCATATTTTTAATTGATACACTTGTTGGCCCTAAGGGTAGCGCGGCCCAGGCACGGACACAGAATGCCGGGAGAGGCCAAAACTCACCCTCCCGTGTCCGTAAACCTTCATCTAGTAGATCTACGGGGAACAAGTCTTCTTCCGGAGGGAGCGGATACTATCCTTTTGATGTTATTCATATCTCCGAAAACCGGATATTTTGATGGACTCCGGAAAAATGCAGGCTATATCCAATCGCCTTCATTTCTGTCCTAAAATCATATCATTAAGAACATTCTCCATGTCCAGCGTCCCTTTGGGGCTGAAGGTTTTCCCTGATACAGAATTGTGAAACTTCCAAAATTCCTAACCCCTTCATCCGCAGATGAGCCGCCGGGCATCCTGAAGTTGCCTGGTCATCTCTTTTTTTGTGAATATGTTGAAGTGCCGGCAACCGTGGAACCATCAGGGCTCGAAGATTTTGCAGAAATGACAGTTTCTGGGCTGTCTCCTTTCCCGCCTGAACAACTTGCATGGGGCTATTACAAGAATCCATCCTATCCTTGGATGCTGGTTTATCTCGCAACATTTGAATCCTTAGCCAAAGCAGGATTTCGCGATCTGGAAAATTACCACCAGGTTTTACCTTCCTTCATTTCTGCACTTGGAACCGTGTATGAAACACCAACTGGATTTTTTCACTATGGTGATGGAAGCCTTACCCTTTTCCTATATCCAGGCTTTTCACCTGCACCAGTCCATGACTCTGAAGATAAAGACGAGCAAGTGTCCGGGAATGATGCGGAAGCCATTTTGTTGCCAATGATTTTCTCCCTGCCCGTTGAGGTTCCAAAACCGCATTCTGACGAGGAGGAAGAATCAGATGTCTTACCTGAACCATCTCGTGCTGATATCGAGACTGTTCGGGCTCGACTCTACAAGATGATTCCAGAGGATAGGCGTTACGATGTTCAGCGTGCATGGTTGCGGGATAAGGGTTACTCATATTCCAAGAAAGGAGGGAGTCTCCATCTTGAACATGTCTGGGATGAGGTTGATGCCCCGCTTCCTGAACCCGAGCATGTCTTGGATGGTCAGACTGAACTATGGTCGTCTGATATTCGTGAGCCTGCCTTTACCAAGCAGGCCAAGAAAAACCGTCTAATGGAGGAGTATCTCGGTTTGGCATTATTAGTGGCAGGCATCGCAGCCGTGGTACTTGTTTTTTTTGAGTTTTTGACATTTACCGGTGATAATTGGGCCGCGTCAATGGCCAAGAGGGTTACTGACAATACCCCTCAAGTAGCAGAGATCATGGCCAAGAGGGAACTGCTTTCCAAGATCGAACAGCTTTCGACGAATAATCTGCGCCCCTTTATCATGCTCCAAGTACTTAATGATTATCGGGTTGGAGGGCTCTATTTTCAGTCGATTGAGGCCAAGGAGGGGAATGTCATCAATATTAAGGGTTTTGCCATAAACGGCGGAGAAGTAAACACTTTCAAGCAAGCCCTCATTTCGTCCGAAAGGGTTTTAGGTGTTGAAACCTCAATGAAGACAAGCGGTGGCAAAACCACATTTGAGCTGGAGGCCTCTTTCCCTCCGGTAAAGCCCGAGGAACCCGAGGCTGAAACTTTACCAGTATCGACAAGCCCGATTCCTTCACCTGTCCCAGAGCCCGCCTCTGGTCCACTGGCCATTCCTGTCGCGCAACCCTTGAATCGTCCTCCGAATGGGCCACCTGCTTCGCCATCTTCCCCTCCTCCTGTTTTACCGAATTAGATTTTATGTTTGAGCTATATCAAAGATTCACTCTTCGCGAGAAGACACTTTTTATTGGTTTTCTTTGGTTTGTCCTGCTTTTCTGGGGCCTTGCTGCCTTGGGTCGGATAGTGGAAACTTTACAAGTCACAGGTACCCAGAAGAAAATGCTTGAGGGTCAGGAACTACTGATTTCCCGTGAATCTGAGATTGATGCCGAGCTTAAGATTCAGCAAGGTAAGTTTGATTCCAGTCGCACTTATGATAAGGATCAGCTTTTTGCCCGTGTTGAAGCTATGGCGGAACGAATGAACCCGACTCTTTCCACCTCACGTACTCAGGAGGGTGATATTTTTAGCGTCCACACCGTCCCTGTTCGTTTCAGGGATGAACCCATTGCCTCCCTGATCCAGTTTGATAATGCGCTTCAGGGAGAGCCATATATTTCTCTTGAGAACGCCCGTATTATAGCGGACCGGAAAGATCCCCGTAAGCTCGACGCCGTCTTTGAAATCACATCATTTGAACTCAAGAAGCAATAATCCATGAATCGATTGCCAATACCTGCCATCCTGCGAAACGGAATCTTTGGGGCGTGTCTTGCCCTTGCTGGCCTCACCCATGGCCTTTGGGCACAGCCTGTTGTCCCCCCTCCTGCTGAGCCAACCATAGTCGAGCTCATTCCCCTTGCTCTTGTAGACTCAGAGACCCATGAGGTTATAAAACTACTAGAGGAGCTAACTGGTAAGTTGTCCATTCGTGCTCAAAATCTTCCAAACGTTAAGCTTAATTTTAATGCTGAGGGCAACGGTCAGGAAATTACGTTGGATGAGGCTATCTTGGTGATAGAGAGTCTGCTTAGCTTAAATGGGATTACCATTACAGGCCTTGGTGATAATGAAAAATTCTTTCGTGTACTTCCGGCAGCCGGTGTAAACGCCCAGGTCCCCGATTTTATCCAGCCTGAAAAAGTGGAGGAACTTCCTGCCAGCCAAAAAATCTACAGTACCTATTTCAAACTGGATTATCTCACTGTGGAACAGGCCTTGCCAAAGATTCAGCCCTTTCTCACACCTGGCGTTGGAACCACCGTTATTTTCGAAAAGTCCAATAGTTTTCTTTGTACTGATGCGCTGTTGAACCTTCAGCGTGTTCGAACACTTCTTGATGATATTGATCAACCGGCGGACTTTGTTGAGTTGAAATTCTTTAACATGGAGCACATGGATGCCTCTGAGATGAAGCAGCGTTTTGACGGACTTGCTCAGGGACCGCTCAAGAAATACCTTGAAGGCAATACTGTGATTGAGGCTGATGAGCGGACCAACCAGCTTATGGTTTTAACACACCGTAGTAATCTTCCCATTCTGGAGAAAATCATTTCACAGCTTGATGTGAATGTTGAACCCAGAACCAAGAGCAAGGTTTTCAAGGTCATGCATGCCCAAGCCAAGGAGGTGGAGGCTCTCATTAATCAGGTCATCAGCAACCAACAATCTGTACGGAATCAAGCCAGTCGCAAAAGTGGCAGTTCCATCCGTTCAGGCAATTCCCCAACCAAGCCCACAACGACCGCGGCCAAGCCTGCAACTCCAAAACCTACAAGTGTATCAGCTTCCTCGAAGCTCTCAGATAAAAACCTTCAATTTAGTGACTTCGTGATAATCGTCGCTGATGAGCGAAGTAATGCCATTGTCGCCTCCGGAACCCAGAGTGATATTGATTACATTGGCGACCTGATAGAGCAGATTGACGTCCTTTTGCCACAGGTACGAATAGAGGCCATTATTGCCGAGGTCTCTTTAACCAAGAACATGAAGCGCGGGATTGAAGCCTTTAAAACCAACTTTAACATCAATCAAACACTTGGGGAAGGGCAGACGACCAATAATTCTTCTGAAAACTTCACATTTGATCTCATGACGGGGGCCCTTTCCGGTATTAGTGGGCGGTATTCGCTCGACTTTGTCTGGCAGGCAGCCAAGAGCAGTTCCAATGTTCGAGTCCTCTCGAGTCCTGCAATCCTGACCACCCACAATCAGGAGGCTGTAATCAACGTTAGTGAATCACGCCCCATCATCACTTCAACCCAGAGTAGTAGTTACACTGCAGGTTATGCCAGCAGTCAGGTTCAATATCGGGATATTGGCATCCAGCTCAAGGTGAAGCCGCTGATTGGCCAGAACGGTGTCATCCAGATGGAGATTGAACAGAAGATTGAGGACGTTGGCGAAATGGTCTCGGTTAACGAAAACGAACAGCCTGTGATCATGAAGCGGGAGGCCAATTCCTTTGTTAGTGTGGGAGACCAGGAGGTCATTATCATGGGCGGTCTACAGAGTCTACGCACCTCAGACACTGACAACCGTTCGGGCCCCTTCGGGCAGATTCCCATCATTGGTGCATTACTGGGTTCTCGTGCGAAGGAGGGTAATGTAAAGGAGTTGATTATTTTTATTAAGCCCCATGTTGTTAATACTGTGGATGCTGCCAGCAAACTTGCGCAGGACCGTATTGAAAAGCTTCACCATGGTAAGGATATTAAACAGTTTACTGAGAACGGTGCCTTTAACACACTGAAAGCGCTCACGGACGAGGAGAAGAAGGCATCCGCCCGCATTCGTGATTGGCTTGGCCTGCAGAAAAACCAGTTTTAAATCATCTTGTTTCAACGCGCATCGGCAATGGATATTCACGGCCAGCATGAAAGAGGAGGGATGTTTAGATCCCATCTTCGTCATGTACTTCTTGTTGGAGGCTGTGCTTTCTGTGTGCTGGGACGCCTTAATGCACAGCGGAATCGTAATTTGGCAGATGATTCCCCTTTCCTTCCCCCGGGTTACAAGGCAAATATAGCCGCCCAGCAAAAGAAAAAGGCCCCGCCGCCACCCAAGGCTCCCCCGCGGCTTCAGCAAAACCTCGAATTACGCGGCTTTGTTCGTCTCCGTGGCCTTTGGCGTTTCTGCATCTTCGACAAGCGCACGAATAAGGCCAGTTGGATCGTACTCAAGGACAAGAGCGGTTCCGGCAACAAACTTTCCATCCTTGAGTTCGACCGCGAGAACAAGTCTATCACCATTGAAGAAAGTGGTCACCGGGAAGTCTTGAACATGAAAAGCCCATCCGGGACCCCAACACCAATTGCCCATTTAAAGGCAGTCCCTAAAAAACCGACTCCAAAGGCCCCTATAAAACCATCGACCTCCAAGCCTCCGGTTAACAGGCCGAATGTACCAATCCCCCGTCGCCGAATTGTTACCCCCGGCAAGTAATTTCAATTTGCTCAATAACTGCTTTCTTTCCCCTCATGCTTACTAACGGAAATCTCGTCGAACAAGCTTGGCTCAAGGATTTGAGTGATGAACAGATAGATAATCTTGCGGAACTTCCCAAAGAGGACCGCCTTCGGCACTTTGCGGAAATGCACGACAAGGAACCGGATGAAGCGCTTACACAACTGTCTGAAGATTGTGGTATACCTATACTTGTTGATTTCGAAATGGAGGATGAGCCAACTGGAAAAATTCCTCTTCGGCTTATAAATGAATTCCAATGTCTACCGATAAAAAGTGCCGAAGAAGATTCTGCATATCTAGAACTTGTCACGGTTTGGCCTCCTGAGCCATCGATGGATAAGTGGGTTTTTGCCATATGTGGTAAGGCTCCACGCTGGAACCTCGGTCCTCCTGAGCTGATTTCCGCAACCATTACCCAGAAGTTTGGTGTTGGGGCAGATTCTCTTGAGTCATCGCATCTCGACGAGTTTGGTTTTGATGAGGAAGATATTGAGGAAGAGGATGAAAATGCAGCTATCATCCGTTTCGTAAATGAGGTCATACATCGCGCTATTGGCGAGCGTGCAACTGACATTCATTTCGAGCCTTTAAGGGATGATATTCAGATTCGTTATCGAATCGATGGAGAGCTTGTCCCTGTCCGTCTTCCCGACAATCTGGTGCGTGTTCAAGATGCCATTATATCTCGTCTAAAGATTATGGCGAAGCTCAATATCTCTGAAAAGCGTCGCCCACAAGATGGTCGCATTACATTCAATGACGGAAAGACAGAGATGGATATTCGTGTATCCACATTTCCCACCATGTACGCGGAGAGCATAAGCCTTCGACTTCTCAACGAGAAATCTCAACCCCTGTCCGTGCGTGAACTCGGCCTTCTTCCTGATGATGAGGACAAGGTGAATCAAGCACTGGCACGTCCTCATGGCATCATCTTGGTTACGGGTCCTACAGGTGCTGGCAAATCAACTTCGCTTACTGCCTTCCTGCGCAAGATCAACCACCCTGAGCGCCGTATTATCACTGTTGAAGACCCTATCGAATATGAGGTACCAGGTGTTAACCAGACGCAAATCCACCATGAAATAGGCCTCGATTTTGCCGCAGCTCTTCGGCATATTCTTCGACAGGACCCTGATGTTATTATGGTTGGGGAAATCCGAGACAGGGAAACAGCAGACATAGGCATTCGTGCCTCTCTTACGGGCCACCTTGTTCTGAGCACATTGCACACCAATGATGCCCCTGGTGCCTTAACTCGTCTGATCGATATGGACATCGAACCATTCCTGATTGCCTCCTCCGTGGAGATGATTATCGCCCAGCGCCTTGTGCGCCGGCTTTGTGCCCACTGTGCCGAGCCTGTGGAATTGAATGAGGACCTACTGCGTAGCCAATTACTCTCTCTTGGTATAGATATTTCAGAAGTTTCCAATGCTCACCTTATACGTAAACCTGCCGGGTGTGATCGTTGTGGTGGCCGCGGTTATCGTGGTCGCGTGGGCATCTTTGAAGTTCTTGTTGTCAGTGAAGAGATTCATGGCTTAATCGTCGAAAAGGCTTCTGCCAGGATCATCCGTGAAACTGCCCTGGCCCAAGGTATGCGTTCTTTGCAAAAGTGTGGATGGGAACAGGTTAAGCGTGGTCTCACCTCTCTTCCTGACATTATGCGTTATGCAGAGATGGCGGAGGAGGAAGAGAATATAGATTAGACCATGCCTAAGTTTAATTACAAGGCAGTCACTGCTTCTGGTCGTACGAAGAAAGGAACTGTTGAAGCTGCGGATCGCCATTTGGCTATTGGTCAACTTCGAGGAAAGACACGCCAAATCCTCTCCCTTACTGAAGAAAAATCAGAGAAAAAGGCTACCGGCGGTAATCGTAAGAATTTAACCAAGCCTGATAAAAAAGCTGAAAGCCCGGTGACTAAAACCGGAAAATCCAGTCTCAAGGTTAAGAGCCGTTTTACTTCCAAGGAGTTGGTCGGACTTAATTTTCTAAAACGTCTCCTTGAACTTCATTCCAGTGGCATGCCACTCGGAGACTCCGTTCGTCTTCTTAGCCAACGCATTAGTGATCCTCAAATGAAGTCAATTTGTAGCCAATTATGGAAGGAATTAAGCGAGGGTCGCACCCTCGCGGCTTCATTGGCTACAATGCCCTCCGTATTTGGGTCATCTGTAATTTACGTCATTGAGGCTGGAGAGCAAACGGGTGAGCTTGTTCCAATTCTTGAGAAAATCGTCACCTACATGGATGAGCGACGCGAAATCAAGGCCAAGGTTCTCGGTAGCCTTGTTTACCCTGTCTTTATCATTTGCGTGGCCATTGCGGTCATCATCATGGTGCTTACTTTCCTTATGCCACAGATTGATAATATGCTCAGCCAACTAGGTGGCAAAAGAAATCTTGCGGCTCACCTGTTAATTGAGAGTGGAGAACTTATGCAGGTTGGAGGCCCCTTTATTCTTGGTGCATTTCTTATATTTGGCCTCGGCTTTATGCAGTGGCGTCGTTCGGAGAAGGGACGAAAGGTCACTGATGGTATTCTTCTTCGAATGCCCCTTATCGGACCAATCACTCTTTACAGTAATCTTTTTCAGACAAGTAACCTTTTAGCCACTCTTCTTGCCAGTGGGCTAACCACTACGGAGGCTCTACGACTGACGGAGAGAACCATTGATAACCGAGACCTTCGCGATCGTTTTAATGCTACGCGAGCTCAAGTTAATGAGGGAGTCGCGGTCTCCGTTGCCTTGCGCCATAATCACTTTATGCCGGACCTTTCCCTTGATATTCTTTCGGTAGGGGAGGACACGGGTAATCTTGTCCACAGTCTTACTGAAATCACAAAATCCTTTCGTGAGCAGCTTTCCCAGCGAATGAACCGCATGACTGTACTCGTTTCATCCGGTTCTCTAACTGTGGCATTTGCCATTGTCGCAGTGGTCGCTTACGTCATGGTATCCAGCATTTTCCAAGTAAGCAAGAGCATCGGATAGCTTGGGTTTTCATGTGTATTTTCTTTGATTTCTGGCTTGCGCCATGTTGGATCGTTGCCAAAATTTGTCGCTCTTTTGCCGGACTAGCTCAATTGGCAGAGCAGTTGACTCTTAATCAATTGGTTCTGGGTTCGAGTCCCAGGTCCGGTACCATTTAACCTGGTTATTAAACCTGATTACCAGGATATGTTACCAGATTCTTGGTCAGCTAGACCATTCGTGTATGTCCAGCGAACATCATAAATCCCTGCATTAGGTTGGGATGCCGTTAACGTGAACGTTGCTGATGTGGTTACCGGGAGACCAGTTGCTGTAGATACCTCTGTCGCGGTGCCTTCAATTGTGGCCGGTCCATTGAACGTACTCATTGTAATTTTATAATGATCGATTGTGAGATCACAGATTAGAGTTTCCGGGGCATTGGCATCGACTTTGAAGTCGTATGTTCCTGAAATCTCGATTGGAATCGTCATTCCGAGTTGTGATCGTTTTAGGGCGGCAGTGTATGTAGTGGCACCAAATTTGTAACTAGCTTCAACATGCCCTGGTGCGGAGGAGGTTTCAATAACCAGAGTCTCACCATTAAGCGGATCGGGTGGTCGGTAGACAATGCGATTACCCCAGATTGTAGTGGCGAAACTATATAACCAAATAGTGGATTGTACAGGTGGGGATGCCGGGACGAAATAGTAATAATACCAATTGGAGTGATGGCTTCCCCATATTAAAGGAAAAGATGTGTTATTACTCCAAAACCAACCTTGTTCAGGCCAGTAAAACCAAATACTGGATTCATCCGAACCTTGTGCGTAGAGCCAGCCTATATGCTGATGATAAATCCAGCCTTCAGAATTACTGTCCGAATAAAAGAACCCCAGCCAATTGGATTTCCAGCCATCAATGCTAGAAGTATTGTCCCAAAGAGCTGCGTGGGAATTTATCAGCATGCTGATAAACAGGAAACCTCTGAGTGAGGACTTCATTAATTAAATGTACTCATGATGGCGTATCGCTGTCAACCTTCCGAAACATTAGAAACCAGAAAAGCTTGCCTTCAAGATCTATAGAGAAAGAATTAGCTCCATTATATTGCCACCTTAGCTCAGCTGGTAGAGCACCCGCCTTGTAAGCGGACGGTCGTCGGTTCGATCCCGACAGGTGGCTCCATTTACTGGATCCATTCTTTTGGACTTTCTCCACGGGCAACGAGTGCCCTTGCCATGTCCTCCAAATTTAATTCTGTCCCGGGGGTTATCCCATTTTTTCGGAACCAGCCTTGATTCATCTCAAGCGCAAATTGAATATCATCACGATTGGATTTAACAGAATCCAGTGTGCGGGGATACATCGGATGTATTTCACGCAATATATAATCAGACGTGAAGTAGCCGATATCAAGTGGGATCAGAGTGTTCTTCATCCAGAACCCTTGAGAGCCTGCCTGCTTGAATAGAAAAAGCATTCCATCGTTCTCGGGCAAGTCCGTTACATACATAAGTCCTTTCTGGCGTTCTGTATCATTGCAGGCAATTCGAGCATTGAACTTTATTTCTCCGAGATGGAATCCGAAGCTGGTATCCGATGTGGCGTAAGGGTTTTCAGGGTTATCCTGACAGGATGTAAGCAGGATTATTATCAGGAATTCAAAGCCAAGTATTATTCGCATAACTGCTTTTTCCTAGACATCCTGGACTATGGGACAATTCTTTTCCTGTCTTTGACTTGAGTATTTTTGTATAACCAAATCTTTGTATGAAATCTTTGCTGGATAATATCGTTGGTCAGCGAATCCTCGTGGTCGGTGATTTAATGCTGGATAGATATACTTGGGGTGATGCTTCTCGGATTTCGCCTGAGGCGCCAGTACCTGTGGTGGATGTATCAAGAGAGAGTTGTGTCGCTGGTGGTGCTGCCAATGTGGCCTTAAACCTTCGCACCCTTGGAGCTGAAGCAGAGGTCTGTGGTTGGGTGGGGCAGGATGCTGCAGGAACTGAGTTGGTTGAACTCTTGTCAAAAACCAACATTGATATTGATCCGGTTTTTCACGCACATGGGAAAATCACCATTGTAAAGTCGCGAATCATGGTCCGCAATCAGCAACTTTGTCGCTTGGACCGTGAGGATGTTCCTGCAGGGTATGCATTGAATTCAGAGGATATTGCGCGGGTTGTGGAGCTGGCCGGGAGAGCCGATGCCGTGATTTTTTCGGACTACGGCAAGGGAACGCTTAGCGAGGAGTTGGTCAATGCTCTTGGTTGCTCTCAGAATGGGCATCTTCTTTTGGCAATGGATCCCAAGCCTCGTCGCAGGATTGCTCATCATGGGTTGAGCCTTTTAACTCCAAATCGAAGTGAGGCTTTGCAATTGGCAGGTCTTGAGATTATGCGTGGTGACCCTTTTCCTGAGACGGAGGTTTGTCGCCGAATATACGAGACCTATCAGCCTGAGAACCTTGTCATCACCATGGGCGGAGATGGGATGCTTGTCAGTCGTGCCGGGGAGGTCTCATTGAGGATTCCAACCATGGCCCGAGAAGTCTTTGATGTTTCAGGTGCTGGGGATACGGTTGTCGCTGCATTGACTCTGGCACTTTCTTCCGGCGCAGAAATTGAAAAGGCAGCACGTTTTGCCAATCTGGCGGCGGGGATTGTTGTTGGTAAAGTGGGGACTGCAACCGTTTCGCCATCTGAACTTCTCTCCTTGGGGGAGTCTTTGTGAAAAAGGCCCTTTTTCTTGATCGCGACGGAACTCTCGTGGTCGATACCCATTACCTTTATAAAGCTGCGGATGTTCAGCTTATTCCAGGAGCAGGGGAGGCTCTTCATGCCCTACTCAAAGCAGGCTATCTGCTTTTTCTTTTCACCAATCAGTCTGGCATTGGCCGTGGTTACTACGTATTGGACGATGCTTTGGCCTGCAACCGACATATGTTTATGATGATGGGTTTTAGAGAGGATCCATTTATTGAGACCTGCATTGCCCCTGAAACTCCAGAAGATCAGGCAGTCTACCGCAAGCCTTCCCCAAAATTTATTTTAGAAATGTGCGAAAAATATCAACTTGATCCACAGAACTCCTGGATGGTTGGGGACAAGCTCTGCGATCTTGAAGCGGGGTTCAATGCTGGAATTCGTTCTGCTTTCGTGCAAACAGGGAAAGCATCAGATACTGATCCACATGAGTTTTTGCGCGAGCATGGAATTCCTGTTTATGCGCATATATTGGAGTTTGTTGAGCAGTTGTAGATGTTTTAATCTACCTTACATTTTTTCCAGCGTCTCTATACCGAGAAGTTTGAGTCCAGTTTCGAGTACGGTGAGTGTCCTAGCGCATAGAAGTAGTCGGCGTGCTCGGACGCGCGAATCTTCAACCATTACTTTATTGGCATTGTAGAAGGTGCTGAATGTTCCAGCAAGTTCGTAAAGGTAGGTGCAGATAAAGTGAGGTCGCAGGTCCGTGGTTGCTTGTTCAAGGGCGCTCGGAAAAAGGAGTAGTTGTCTAGCTAATGCTTTTTCCTCATTCGATTCAGGAGAACTAGCGTTTTCTTCACCCTGACCGGGTCTGATTGATAGCTTACGGAATATGCTATGGATACGGACTACCGCATAAAGGAGGTAGGGTGCCGTGTTGCCCTCAAGACTGAGCATTTTTTCCCATGAGAAGGTGTAGTCACTGGTTCTGTTCTGGGAAAGGTCAGCGTATTTTACTGCTCCCAACCCCACGACTCTGGCAATCTTGTCGCATTCATTAGTGTCTAGGTCTGGGTTCTTTTTTTCAACGATTATTCTTGCTCGATCAATAGCTTCAGTGAGTAAATCCTTTAGTTTAATAGGATCTCCAGATCTTGTTTTAATGGCTTTGCCATCTTCGCCTAGAATAGTCCCGAACCAGACATGTCGTAGGATGGGTTTTTTTATAGAAGGTAGTTGTTTGAACCACTTGTTGGCTGTCAGGAAAAGTTGTTCAAAATGATCCTGCTGCCGTCCGTCTGTAACATAAATTATTTCATCTAAGCTCCACTCTTTGATCCGATAGAGGATCGTGGCGAGGTCAGTTGTTGCATAGTTGCTGGCGCCGTCGGATTTCCGAATAATGAACGGTTGTTTCTTAAATCTTGGATGTTCTGGATGGAATACGACCAGAGCGCCTTCGCTTTGTTCTGCAATGCCGAGTTTTTCCAAGTCCCGATAGACATCTTCCACTTTATCGCGGTAGAAGCTTTCGCCTAGAACATGATCAAAGTGAACTCCGAGTCGGTCATAAATTTCTTGAAATGCCTTGTAGCTTATGGAGTTAATCTGATCCCATAGAGTAAGACTTTCTTCATCTCCATTTTGAAGTTTGACGAGCTCCTTTCTTGCGACTTCCAGTTGTTCTGGAAATTCCCTGGTGAGGGCGGACCCCTTGCGATATATGTCTTCAAGTTGCTCGAGAGCATCTGGGGTATCTGCTTCAAGATTCATTCTGAAGTGGCGGATGGCCATAATTAGAATACCAAACTGGGTTCCCCAATCACCAACATGATTATCGCGAATAGTTCTGGCTCCTTGAAACTCAAGTAGCCGACATAGCGTCTCACCAATAACAGTGGAGCGAATGTGCCCAACATGCATTTGTTTGGCTGTGTTTGGGGAACTAAAATCCATGGTAACAACCTTTCCTCTGAAAGGTCCAGTTCCCGCGGTCTTTAATGATGATTGGTCTTGAAGATGCTTTAACCAGTCGAGGTAAAAATCTTTTTTAAAGTGGAAGTTGATGAACCCTGGACCGGCAATTTCCATTTCTAAGTCTGTTTCGGGGAATATATTTCGCAACGACTCAACGAGTATTATTGCCAGCTCCCGTGGATTCCGACCTCGTTTTTTGGCAAAAGGAAGGACCCCATTTGCTTGGAATTCACCAAAACGTGGGTCTGCAGGGTTCACATTTGCAGTGAACTCCTTATCAAACTCCTTGAGCGTAAGCACTGCTTTCTGAATCGTTTTGTCCAGATGGGTGGCAATATGAAAGGGCCATTTCATAGTGCGGAGAAACCAAGTTTTCTATGCAATTCCGTCAAGCATGGAATGTTTAGATTTTCATCTGGCTGTATTCAACATCTTTTAATGAATACATATTTCCCTTTGGTTTTTATAAAAAGGCTCGACAAAACAGCAGGAATCGTTTTCCTCGCTCACCTTTCGTTTTAACGACCCTTCCCCAAGGTCTCAGTTTACTAACTCATGAAAAAACGCATTGTTACTCCCCGAAAATTCATCAAGCCCACATTCACCTACTTGGTAGAAAAAAAGCGCGATGGAGGGGAATTCACTCCAGAGGAAATCCGATTCATTGTTGAGTCAATATTTGATGATGAGATGCCTGACTTCCAGCAGGCAGCTCTGCTTATGGCAGTCTTCTTTCAGAATATGTCTGCCCAAGAAACAGCTGCTTATGCTGAAGAGATGATGCTTTCCGGTGAGGTCGTGGATCTCTCTCGTTTCACTCGCCCTAAGATTGATAAATATTCCACCGGTGGCGTTGGTGACAAGACCTCTCTTGTTCTGGGGCCTCTTGCTGCGGCATGCGGCGTGCTTATGCCTACGATGAATGGCGAGGACGAGGATTATGGGATTCGTAACCTTACAAAATTGTCTTCGATTCCTGGCTTTAAGGCTGAGGCAAGTCTGGAGGAATTTCAAGAGCAACTGCGTTCAGTCGGTTGTTGTATGGTGGAGAAACATCCTGAGATCTCACCAGTAGATGAAATCCTTTACAAGCTCCGTCAGAAAACCGGCACAATTCCATGTATACCGCTCATAACGGGCAGTGCACTAAGCCGAAAGCTGGCAGCTGGGGCTGAAGGTCTCGTGGTGGACGTCAAATGGGGGAATGGGGCTTTTGTTACAGATTTGGAGCAGGCTAAACTTCTTGCTCGTTCGATCACTCGCGTGGGTCGCTCAATGAAAAGGCGTTGCGTTGCTTTGGTTACTGATATGAACCAACCCCTTGGTAGTGCTGTGGGTACTGGGCTAGAAATTCAGGAAGCTATTGAGCTTTTAAAAGGAGAAGGTCCTGAAGACCTTAAAATTCTTGTTCAGAAACTGGGCATGGAAATTGTGCGGCTTGCGGGTGTTGCTGGTTCTACTTTGTCTGCCAAGCAAACGGTTCAGCGTCACTTGGAGGATGGCTCTGCATTTGAGAAATTTAAGGAGATGGTGAAGGCGCAAGGTGGTAATACTGACTACCTTGACAATCCTGAAAAATTTAAGCCTGCCAAGTATGTTAAAAAGCTTCCTGCACCCAAACGTGGGTACGTTCATGCAATTAACACAGGAATGATTGCCTGGGGGGTCCAGATGCTTTCCACAAACAAGGCAGGTAAGATTGATCATGCCGTTGGTGTTACTGAAGTGAAAAAGATTGGAACCCAAGTGAAGCAGGGTGAACCCTTGATGATGATTCATTACAATGATGAGGGGCGACTTGAATCGGCTTTGGAATACCTAAAGGCAGCCTATCGTCTTGCTCCGAAGAGACCGGCGATCCCAGTGCTTGTGGTTGAGCGTGTTGCCTGACCAATACTGATTCGCTAAGTGAAGCTAGTGCCGAGCTCTAAGCCCTCCCTAGATATTCCTTGTTCTCTGTGCTGATTCGAATGCGCTCACCGGTTTTTATGAATAGCGGGGCATGCACGACCAGCCCTGTCTCAAGAGTCACGGGTTTTTGAACATTGCTGACTGAATCACCTTTAAGACCTTCAGGTGCATCGGTTACCTTCATCTCTATTGAGTTAGGTAACTGAAGCTGTATCGCTTGGCCGTCTACCACCAGAATTTCGTAAGCCACATTTTCTATCAGGAAATTTTTGGCGTCCACCATGAGCTCCTTGGGCAGGACTGTATCCTCATAGGTGTCTGGATCCATAAAGTGGTACCCTTCAGTGTCAACATAGCTGAATTCTAGCTTGTTGGTCTCCGTGTGAAGAAAGACCACATTGTCCGTTGAGCGAAATTTTGTGTTGGTTGTGGATCCAGAGTGTAGGTTTCGCATAGTCGTCTGCACAAACCCTGCCTGACGACCTTGTGTGCGATGTAACATTTCTAGGACCAAGTGCGGAGCGCCTTGATAGTCAATGACTCGGCCTTTTCGAATTTCAGTTGGAGATGCCATTTTCAGAATGGGGAAGTTTTGTTTGTTGAACGATAATGGGTCAAAGGAATTGTAGTTTCACCACCCTGCAACATAAAAATCCTACAAACCCTTTCGTTCGTTCCAAATTACACCAAGTTGAACTTTTGACTATTGACCACCGCTGGCCGATACCATTTTTTTGCTTTTAGACAATGAGGAGATTCATTTATACATGAAACAGAGGACTATTTTGAGGGAGGCTTCCATTAATGGGAAGTCTCTTCATACAGGGGAGGAAGTTACCCTCACCATTAAGCCTGCCACTGAAAACCATGGCATAATATTTCGGCGAGTTGATCTTTATGGTAAACCCGATATCCAGCCTATGGCAGAAAATGTTACGGAGTTGATACGTAGCACCACCATTGCCAATGGGCATGCGACCATTCACACAGTAGAGCACGTGCTAAGCGCCCTGCATGGCTGCGGGGTTGATAACATAGTGGTGGAGATGAATGCAAGTGAGCCACCAATCCTAGACGGTTCAGCAAAGCGCTTTGTCAATCTCATTCAGGAGGCAGAGCCAGTCGAACAAGAGGCAGAGCGCGAATATATTGAGATTGACCAGCCTTTATCTGTGACTTCCGGAAACCGTTCTTTAATTGTGTTGCCCCATGATGGGTTTCGCGTCACCTGCACCTCTGCTGATGACCGTGGTGTTCATACCCAGCATCTCTCGATTGATATTGATTCGGAGACTTACATTTCCCAGATCGCTCCTGCCCGCACTTTCACTATCTATGAGGATATTGAGGAATTGCTTAAACTTGGCAAGATTCAGGGTGGTAGCCTCGACAGTGCAATCGTCATTCGTGGCGACAAGATCATTTCCAAAGAACCCCTGCGTTTTGAGGATGAGTTCGTTCGCCATAAAATTCTCGATTTAGTGGGTGATCTAATGTTATTGGGTAAGCCAATTCGGGCTCATGTTATTGCAGTGCGTCCTGGACATGCCTTGAATTCTGATCTGACCAAAAAGATATTAGAGACTCGCGATAAAAAGAAGCAGGGGAAGGCAGCTGTTGCAAAAAAGGCTACGGTTTTACCCAATGAAAGAGCTCTTGATATCCGCCGTGTGCTTGATACATTGCCCCATCGCTATCCTTTTGTCCTTGTTGATCGTGTCTTGGATATCAATGAGGAAGGGAAGCAACTTACCGCCGTAAAGAATGTGACAATAAATGAACCCTATTTCCAAGGGCATTTTCCTGGCCGACCAGTAATGCCAGGCGTTCTACAGATTGAGGCCATGGCGCAAGCTGCCGGCATCCTCATGCTTCTGCGCACAACCAGTGAGGGTAAGGTGGCTTTTTTTATGAGCTGTGACAAAGTAAAGTTTCGTCAAGCTGTTGAGCCTGGTGACCAACTTGAGATTCATGTTGAGTTGACTAAATTACGGGGCAATAAGATCGCCCAAGCCACGGGTGAGTGTAAGGTTGCCGGGAAGGTTGTCTCATCTGCTGAACTGATGTTTGCCCTCGTGGATAGCGGGGATGGTAGCTGAAATTTGTCCATGGTCGCCCAAGTTCATCCTACTGCAATTGTTGAATCCGGCGCCGAACTGGACGAGGGTGTCATCATTGGGGCCTATACGATCATTGGGGCGAAGGTCCGATTGGGCCGTGGAACGGAGGTTCGTCACCATGCTACTGTTGAGGGGTTGACTGAATTGGGTGAAGGAAACGTGGTTTACCCCTACGCTTATATTGGGGCAAAGACCCACGATTTAAAATTTGAGGGTGGGGACCCGGGACTCAAGATTGGTCGATACAATACTTTCCGAGAATATGTTACAGTGCACGCTGCGACAAATGATGGTGAGTTTACCGTGGTGGGTGACCACAATGTTATATTGGCTTACAGCCATATTGCACATGACTGCAGTGTCGGGAACAATCTGGTAATGAGTAGCCACTCGGCGTTGGGAGGGCATGTTGCCACTGGGGATCATGTCAATATTGGTTGGGGAGTGGGAGTCCATCAATTTTGCCGGATAGGGAATTATTCGATGCTTTCCGCCTGCTCTAAGGTGGTCCAGGACGTTTTACCCTTAATGCTTGTGGATGGCTCACCGGCGGAGCACAGAAGCGTCAACAAAGTTGGCTTGGAGCGGAATGGGTTTTCTCGCAATGAAATCGAGCGTGCCCGTTACATTTTCAAGATTCTGTTCAAGGAGGGGCTGAATAAGTCCCAGGCATTTGAACGGTTACACAGTGAGAATTCAAGCGTGGATACAGACGAAAGGGTTCTTCGAACGATTCTCGACTTTTCTGAGAGTGCAACGGATCGGGGTCTGGCCTGATAGGGGCAGGCGTAGACGCCTGTTCTATTTAGTGACCTGGTTGATTTTCCGCAGATAGTCCCAACTGAAAATACCGGTTTGATGGCCATCACTAAATATGAAACGGATGGCATAATTTCCGATGAATTCCCAGTTATTCACGGTAATGTCAGAAAAATCCTCTCGATCATCCCCGCCGTGTCTCTGGCCAAGAATATCAATCTCTCCCTGGTTTTCTGCACTTGGGGACTGTGCTCTCAGATAATCCATAGGGAAGAAGGTCTCGTCTCCATCCTTCCAGATGATGGCAATCTCAGTGCCAACGGCTTGCACAAGTCGCGGTTGCTGCATCAGGCTTCCGAATCCAAGACTGGTTTAGCGGATGAACTGGAGGTATTGGAATCTCCTCTGTCATCAGATTCCACTTGAGGCTGGCTATAGGTTTGGGCAACTTTTTTCTGCTTGTTAAAGACAGTTTCGGTATCATCTATGACCATGGTGGAAAGCGTGGCTAGTTCAATGCTGCCGGTATACTGGACCGAGACTTCTTTGTCTGAGGTTGAAGCATCTCTTCGCTCCAACCGCCACTTTTCCAGCGTCTCTCGGAGAATCTTCCTCTTGCGAATCAATTCTTCAATTTCCTCATCTGTGAGGCTGGAGTCTTTCTTTTCAAGTTCTATAATCTCAAGGGAATGGGTGAGTTGGGAGCTGTAATCCGGGGTTTCCGTGGGCGCGCCTGCCGCCGCGGCTTTGACGCTTTCCAGAGTTTCACGACCATCCAAGTAGGAAACTTCTGCCCGCTGTGTTAAGAATTTGTTTAGACTACTATGATACTGGGGTAGGCCCATCTCTGCCCGCTTGACGTTGCCACCGACCTTGTCGATCTTCATCTTGGCTACACGTAGCCCCATGTTCTCCGACAAGTTTTTGCCGGTGAACTTTTCCAATGTAGGGATCGGAGGGATATAGGTGTTGAAGGTGCTGTCTGCCATGCGGAGAATGGGTAGGTATTACCGTCTCTCCCGATCATAGCAGGAACTGGGCCTATTATTATAAAGGGCTACATGTCTGCCCCGGGTTGTAAGGTTGCAGTCTATACGTCCTGCGCTATTTTTTGAATTCCTTTTAGGTCGAGCTTCCCGGTTGCGAGGGTGGGGATGCTCTCCACTATTTTGTGGACTTTGGGAATCCAAAGGTTGGCGAGTCCAGAAGCAGAGAGTTTTGAGCGAAGATCTGCAAAATCAATTTTCATGCTGGTGAGCAGGACAAGAGCTTCCCCCTTGGCCGAGTCCTCCCTGCTGGCAATGGCGATTACAGGGCCTTCTCCCGGATCGATTGCCAATGCGTTAACAATGGCCTCCTCGACTGTGCCATGGGGTACCATCTCGCCACCAATTTTAGAAAAACGGGAGAGTCGCCCTTCGATGTGGAGGAATCCATTTTCATCCAACCGGCCAAGGTCTCCTGTGGTAAACCATCCATCCTTAAGAACTTCATCCGTCTTTTCAGTTTGTCCCAGGTAACCCTCGAAGATGTTGGGACCACGTAGTTTGATGATACCACTCTCGCCGTAGGTTTTTTCTTCGTTGGTGTCCGGATCCACAAAGCGTATCGTAACACCGGGGAGAAGACGTCCGGCTGTGCCATTTCGCGCGCCTTTTTCGTGAGGGTCGTGGTTCTGGATATCAGGTGGGTCAGGGAGGTTTACACTGGAGACCGGGGATGTTTCAGTGAGTCCATAACCCTCGAGATACTTGGAGCCAAACTTGGATTCCCATTCTTCTGCGAGGCGCTTGGGGGTCTTTTCCGCTCCTGCTATTACAAATTGTAGTGAGGCCATCTTTTCCGGATCTGCCTTACGGAGGTAGGGCTTAAGGAAAGTGGGGGTTCCTAACAGGGCGGTCACCTTTTCCTCGTAAATGGCATCGATGGACTTACGGAGTTCGAGCGGGGAGGGGAGGGTTACAAGCCGTATGCCTTTAATTAACGGATACCACAGGGTTACGAGGAATCCAAAGCTGTGGAAGAGGGGCAGGTTCCCGAGTAAAATCTGGTCGGTGCTGATTAGGTTAATGTCTGAAATCTGGGTTACATTGCCCAAAAGGTTGCGATGGGAAAGCACAACACCCTTTGGTTCACCGGAACTACCACTGGTGAAGATGAGCGCCGCTTCTTCCCTGTCCCCGTGGCGAGGAACTTTAAAAAAGGCGGCGGCAAGTCCGGCGGGTAGTAGGGTTATAATTCCAAGACGTAGTCCGATCGCAGCCTTCTTGTCCTTGGCGAGGGCTTGTAATTCATCCTTGATATCGAGTTCGGTGGGTGTTTTGGGCAGATTTGGGCACCGCTTCTTAACTTTTTCAGTGGTTATGAGGGTGTCGATATCTGCACGCTTAACGCAGGATTCCAAGGCGGCGGCACCCAAGGAGAAGTTTAGGTTGACCGGGACTTTGCCCCCAAGAACGCAGGCGAGGTTGGCCACGGTGGCACCGATGCCGGGTGGTAGTACGATGCCGACGCGTTTTGCCGAGGTGGCCTTTGCGAGACGATCCCGGAAGGCCAGCCCAAGGGCCAGTAGCAGTTTCGCCTTCATTGGTTTTCGATCCTGCGTGCGATCGATAAGAATCTCACGAGATCCTGCTGCGGCAAGTCCCTTGAATGCAGCAAGGCCGATGTGACTGCGTAATACCGGACGTTGCGAGAAGGCCTCCTCGGCAAGATCCTGCATGGCTTGGCGGGCTGCGGCAGATGAGGCTTCTTGTGTACTCATGGGTGTTCCGAAGTTTACGGTTACAGGATATGGAATGCGAATGGGTTTTTTCTTAAAGAACTTGCTGCGTTCGTAGCTGAAAATGGAACCCCAGAGTCCATCTAGGCTAACGGGGATAACGGGGGCGTTGGCACGCTTGGCAATGAGTTCAAATCCACGTTTCAATCCATGCATTGCACCGGTTCGTGAGATACCTCCTTCTGGAAAGATGCAGACGACTTCGCCTTGCGCAATATGTTCTGCCGCCTTGGTGATAGCCTCACGTGCATTTGTTCGTGAGACTGGAATGACTCCAGTTAGTTTAAATACAAACCTGATAAAGCGAGATTCCGTGAGTCCTGAGAATCCGATGAAGCGGACATGCCTCGGGCAGGCAGCACCGATCATGGCGGGATCGGCATATGATATGTGGTTTGCGATCAGAAGAGCTCCACCTGTACTGGGTATCTTATCTGCATTCTCGATGCGGATGCGGTAGAAGATACGTGTTACTAGGAGAACAAGCGTTCGGAACAGAGCCTCCGGCAGTAGGTAGAGTACATAACCGGTTACCATCAGGCTTGGAAGTGCCATAAACAGCAACTGCTCATTCGCTGAGAGTCCTGCCTTGAGGAGCAGAGAATGGATCCCGATGAAGCTGAGCCCAAAGAGGTTGCTTAGTAATGTGGATGAAGCAAGGACGCGCCCCCGTCTTTCCTCTCCTGCCCGGTCCACCATGAAGCCTCGTAGTGGAACGGAAAAAATAGCACCTGAAAATCCCATCAAAATGAGGCAGGCGTTGAAAGCGAATTGGCTAGATTCGGGGCTTTTGGGAGCAAAAAGACCGGCAAGGAGAAGTGCCAATGCCATGCCAATTGCTCCTGCAGAGACTGTCCCCAACTCCACCCGCCCCCGGTTGATGTAGGCGGTGAAGACACTTCCAAGAATGATGCCAACTCCCAGGAATAGGTTGAATATGCCGGTGAGCTGGCCGACTTCTTCGCTGGGTGCAATTTCTTTTGCCACAACACTTAGGCAGAGAATCACCAACCATGCAACACCCAGAAACCAGGCAAACCCAAGCAACGATAAGCGAAGGCCGCGATCCCGCATGGCTTCAGTTAACTCCTGAAAATGTCCAAATACATTGCGGATTCGGAATGGCGATGAACTTTTTGGTGGCGTTTTTTTTGTTGGTTGAAAAAGAACCCAAGAGAGCAGGGAGAGTACCATAATTCCACCGGTTACAACCAGTCCAGCCTGCCATTTTCCTTCTTTTGCTTCATAGGCAATCTTGTAGGCGATTCCTCCTGCAAATCCACCTGTTAGTACAGCAGACATTCCCAGCATCTCCGTCCAACCAATTGCCAGGCCAAGGTTTCTGGAACCCACCAACTCTTTAAGGATTCCATATCTGGCTGGGGAGAAAAAGATTGTTTGTACCGCAAGTAAAAAGAATCCAACTAAGGCAATGCCAAGATTCGCTTTACTCATTCCTAGAGCAATAACTCCAAGTCCGCCAATCTGAGCAGCGAGGGTTGCACTGATCACGGATTTTTTTGAATATCTATCAGCGAGCCAGCCAGCCAAGGGTGCAAAAAGTATAAATGGCAGTACCAGAAGTAGCCCGATTTTTACATTAGCCTGCTCGAATTGGGCTTGGCTCATCAATACTCCACAAAGCCCCAATAGCATATATTTGGCCAGATTGTCATTGAAGGTGACCAACGTATGGGATCCGAGTAGCCAGATGCATTTTTTAAAGGACTTTGTATTTTCCATTATTTCCTTTTGCTAATCCCGTGCCAATCTTGGCCGTCTATATGGGCTTTGCCTCCAATTTCTGGCCTTGGTCAAGAAAGGGTCAAGGTGAATAACGAAAATACATGAAAGAGAGGGTGCCACTATTTACTTTTAAAAGGCACCATTAATTCCCCGACCTATACATGTTTTGTCTTTCCTTAGGATTGGTTTCTGTGTTGTTTTTTCTGTATGAATTCTATAATGATGTTCTTTTTAAATAATCTTCCGCATCCCAATATTATTCAGGTGTCTTGCATCTATATTTAAACTTCCGTGGGTAAGAAAATTCTTGGCATTTCTGCCTTTTACCATGATAGTGCTGTTGCGTTGGTCGTTGACGGACGCATCGTGGCTGCGGCGCAAGAGGAAAGATTCACACGTATTAAGCACGATCACAACTTTCCTAGACTCGCCGCGGAATATTGCCTTGATGAAGGAGGGATTACTCCCGCAGAACTGGACTTTGTCGTATTTTACGAAAAACCTTACCTTAAATTTGATCGTTTGCTGGAGACGTATCTCGCCTGTGCTCCTCAAGGGCTGAAGTCATTTCTTTCGGCTATGCCTTTATGGTTGAAGCAAAAGCTACATATTCCAAGGGAGATTAAGAAGGCCCTTGGCGGGAGTTACAAAAAAAAGGTGGTTTTTCCTGGGCACCATGAATCTCATGCGGCAAGTGCATTCTTTCCCAGCCCTTTTGAGGAGGCTGCAATCCTGACCCTTGATGGTGTGGGTGAATGGGATACTGCCACTATTGGCTCCGGGCGTAGCAATAACATAGAGATTCTCAAGTCCTTACAGTTCCCGCACTCCTTGGGTCTTCTGTATAGTGCCTTTACCTATTTCACTGGGTTCCGCGTGAATTCCGGCGAATACAAGCTGATGGGTTTGGCGCCATATGGGCAGCCCAAATATAAGGATGTGATTCTGGATGAACTTCTCGATGTGAAGGATGACGGGTCCTTTGCCATGGATATGTCATTTTTTAATTATTGCCAAGGCTTGACGATGACCAATAAGCGTTTTGCTCAACTTTTTGGCGGTCCGGCCCGGTCTTCAGAGTCTGATATTACCGAGCGCGAGATGGACCTTGCTGCTTCAGTACAGGCTGTAACCGAAGAGATTGTCTTTCGTATGGCTCGCTATGCTCGGGATGTGTCCGGGCTTCCCAACCTGTGCCTTTCCGGAGGTGTGGCGCTTAACTGTGTTGCCAATGGCAAACTACTCCGCGAAAAGATTTTTGACCGGATTTGGGTACAGCCGGCTGCTGGTGACGCAGGAGGCGCACTTGGTGCTGCCGTTTTTGTTCATCATCAATTGCTGGGGGAGGAGCGTAAGATTGATTCTGCTGACTCAATGTCTGGTTCATTCCTCGGCCCGAAACACAAGAATGCTGACATTAGTAAATTTCTTCAGGATAAAATGATTCCGCACCATTTGCTGGAAAACGAAGAGGACCTGCTTGAAAAGGTGTCCGATGCAATCGCGTCAGAGCAAGTTGTTGGATGGTTTCAGGGTCGGATGGAGTTTGGGCCTCGCGCATTGGGTGCACGAAGCATTATCGGCGATGCTCGTAGCGAAAAGATGCAGTCCCAAATGAACCTGCGTATTAAGTTCCGTGAGTCATTCCGCCCTTTCGCCCCGTCGGTTCTTCGAGAGGATGTGAATCAGTATTTTGAACTGGATGAAGAATCTCCCTACATGCTCCTTGTTGCCCCGGTGAGCGAGGATATCCGTGTTCAACTTACAGCAGAACAGCAACAGCAGATGAAAGAGCCAAACCTGATTCAACGGGTGAATGTTAAACGTTCAACGATTCCGGCCGTGACGCACGTTGATATGTCTGCCCGAGTCCAGACAGTCGACGAGCAACGAAATGGTCGTTACTATCGTCTTATCCGCAAATTCAAGGAAAAAACAGGAAGTAGTGTCATTATTAATACCAGCTTCAACATCCGGGGAGAACCAATTGTTTGTACTCCTGAGGATGCTTATCGATGCTTTATCGCCACGGATATGGACGTATTGGTTCTGGAGAATTTTGTTCTCTATAAAAAGGAACAACCTGCGGAGACCAAGGAGGCCCGAGATGAATACATCCGCAGTTTCAAGCTCGATTGATCTTATTTGCACATCATTATGCCTAACAAATTCAAGGAAATCAACTGGAACCCATCCACGAGGGAGCGCTGCGACTTTGGTCGACTTCTAATGATCGGATTCCCATTTGTTGCGCTATTCTGGACATGTATCTTTGCAATCAAAGGTGTAGGCTGGGCATGGAATTGGAACATCTTCATCGGAGTTGCTGGTGCCGGTGTTGGAGCTGGACTTTTTTGTTATGTGTTTCCTGCCTTATCCCTTCCTGTTTACTGCCTTTGGTTTTTTCTTGTCTGCTTGATTGACTCTGTAATCACTTTTACTCTTCTGCCCACTTTTTTTTATTTCATTCTGACTCCTTATGGATTTATCCTGCGTTTACTCGGGAAAAACTCTTTAAAGAAGGGCCCCGAACCCCGCAAGACCTATTGGATTGATGTTGAACCATCACAGGGTTCGGATCAATACTATCGTCAGTTCTGAAATAATAACCAAACAAGCGACTTTCCTGCCATGAGTAAGAACCCCAAGAAAAGTTTTGAAGAGTTGAACAATGACGGTTCGAACGGGGGCTTTATCAACGAGTTCATCCTTCTGCTTAAACACAATAAGAAATGGTGGATTACGCCTATTGTTATCTCTCTCCTTCTTTTTGGTATACTGATCATTTTGGGTGGTAGCTCTGCAGCACCTTTTATATACACACTCTTTTAAAATTAATTGACCAGGGTGCGTTGGATTTCTGTCCGCGTATCAGGCTGCAATTCTTTGAAGGTGCTAAAAATTTCGTAATATATCGGTCCCTTTGGCTAATACCTTTATGAACACTACACAAAGTTCGTGAACAAATCGGAATACATTAAATTGCGCCGCCTTATGTCGAGCCTGCTTGATGGTGAGTTGAATCCCAATGAAAGGGCACAGTTCATCCAACTTCTTAAGGAGAACAAGCAAGGCAGGCAATTCTACCTACAAAATCTTGCAATGGAGTCTATCTTGCAATGGGAGTCCGTCACCAATGCGGAGACCGCTTCCATTTCATATGTAAATACGCCCACAACACAAGAAGCCCCGATTATTCCTTGGCCCCGGGTATTGATTGATCGCCCCTTGCTAATAGCGCGGAACTGGTTAGCTGGAGCCGCGGCAGCAGCAATTGCCGTTGGTTTGTGGGTCACTACATCGAGGACCCATTCTACCCAAGAAAAACCTTTGGATACTAATATCGCACTGGATATACATCCATTAAAGACTGAGACCACGGAAATGGATGGGCAGACAGTTGCTTCCATTTATTTTCAGTTTAGTTCGGAGGAAAATCGTCCTGAGGGTTGATACATTGGCACGGGTTTGCCTGAAATGATTGAATTAGACTTTTTGTTATTTTGATTTTCTGCCAGATGGGATTGTTATACTTGGGGAAGTTACCCTTCTGATTAAAAGAAAATACTAGTGGGCGTGTAGCGGGGAGGCTACACGCCTTCTTAGTTTAATTTATTCTTCCAAAGAACTCTTTCAACCAGGTGACCACTGCCTCTACCATCTCGGCAGAAGCCTCCTCGGAACTGAACACGTGATCTGCCCCGTCTATCACTACTCTTTTTTTTGGTTCATTGGCTTTTTTGAAAATTTCATGGGTTTCCTCGATAGGCACCACGTCATCTTCTGTGCCGTGAACCAGGAGCCAAGGCACTTTGATTTCCGAGCCCTTCTCCAGCACACTCGAGATTGTATTCATATCATTTACATATGCGCTAGATAGAGGACAATCCTCCTCCTCCCACATGAACCCTTCATCTGGAATTTGGTCACCGAACTCCACTTTACTGAATTTTGCGGTGTGAACCATGCCAGATAAAGAAATCAAATGACCAATTCGATCATCATTTGATGCAGCCAGGACACCAACTGCACCTCCCATGCTATGTCCCGCGTAGACAACCTTTCTATTGCCGGATACTATTTCCAGTACCGCAGTCAGATCCTCGACTTCCTTGGAGATTGTACAGTCTCTAAAGTCACCATCTGAATCCCCATTCCCGGTAAAGGAGATACGTAACACTGAAATACCAGCACTTTCGATTCCATCAGCGAGTTTTTTCACAAATGGGCGGTCCTTGTTGCCTGTAACTCCATGGCCAATGACAACAAGAACTTTTGATTCTCCGTTACCCGGATGATACGTGTAGTCGATTTTTTCCCCGTGTTTATTCTGGATTTCCCCAAACATGTCTTTCTCTCGTTTCGTTGTTTGTTATTGTTAATAAAAATTTAGACATTAACAAAAATGAACCTTGCGAAAACGCAAAGCCTTTCCCAATTTTGCTCGGTTTCTTCTACTGACGATCATCAAGCGTCAATCACACACCACCATCATTAATTAAAAATCACACTCCTATGAACTTGAAAGAATTTAAGATCGGATTTGTAGGTCTTGGACGTATGGGCGCCAATATGGCCCGCCATCTCAAAGATCAGGGCTACACTCTTGGCCCCGTCTATGACATCATCCCGGATGTCGCGTCAAGTTTGGCTTCAGAACTGGACGCGACAGCTGTGCAGAAATTGTCTGAGGTCACTACTGGTTCGGATATTGTGATTACTGTTGTCACCGATGATACTGCCATGCGCAGTATTTTCTTTGATGACGACAACCTTTTCCAAAACAGTTCTGGCAAAATTTTTCTCAATTGTGCCACGCTAAGCCCAGATATCCATATCGAGCTTGAAAGGGTTGCCGCAGCAAATGATGCAGAGACACTGGAGGTCTGTATGGCTTCCAGTATTCCGCAGGCTCGTGAAGGAAAGTTATACCTCATGATTGCGGGCCAAGAGGAGACCTTCAACAAGGTCAAGAGCTTGCTGGATGACATGAGTGTAAATTTACGCTTCGTGGGGCCTGCAGGCAAGGCCGCACAGGTCAAGGCACTCGTCAACATGGTGATGAACATCAATACCGCCGCTCTTGCCGAAGGCCTTGGCCTTGGTGATGCATTGGGCATTGATCTCACCCTCCTTCAGGAGGTTTTCTCCCAGACTGGTGCCAATTCCCGGGTGCTTGAAACTGATGGAGAGGACATGGTTGTTCGTGATCACGAGTGCTACTTTTCCTGTGACCATGCTGCAAAGGACTCCGGCATCGCCATTGATGTTGCGGAGTCTGTTGGTATCAATCTCCCGCTGGCCAAGGCCACCTTTGCCCAGTTTGAGCGAATGAAGCAAATAGGTCTTGGTCACTACGACAAGTCAGGTGTTGCTGAACTCACTTTCAAAGGTCGCCACGCTTAGAACCATCCTTTCACCCATTTACTTCAACGCCCTAGCTCACTTGAAAACAAAATCCCTCCCTCCATTCCTTCTCCTTCTGGCAACAGCAATTTTTCTCCTGTACGGCTGTGGGGAAAAGGGATCAGGCTCAAAGCCTGTATATGTTTCTTGTATCTTCCAGAAAGAGGCGGCGATTCAGGCACACATAAATCTTAAGGCCGCCAACGAGAGCGTCTTCTCCAAGAAAATTCGTGAAGCTTATCCTGAGCAAGAGAAGCAGATCGACGAACTGGTGCCTCAGGTACAGGATTTCCTCAAGGTCACGGGTCTTCAAATGGAAGATTTCGCGGAACTTGCATTGATGTTCGGGTCTCTTGACTTTGCATTGTCGGAAAAAGGGGGATCATCTTTCCCGCAAGGGATTCCATTTGCCTTGGCCATCAAGGTTACAAAGGAGGTCGCCTTGGAGACTGTACTCAAATTTCTAGAGGAAGAGGGCGGAGAAGATGTTGACCTGGTTGAAATTCGAAAAAGCCAGAGCGAATTTGAGAATGCTGCAATTCTTACTGTGCCAATACCCGATGAAAAGGATCAATCCATGTTGATTGCCCACAAGATTCATGATGGGGCAACCTATGTCCTCCTTGGCGATGAGACGACAATCAAAGGTGCATTGAGCTCCGGTCGCCCCGGTAAACCCTCTGAAGGCTCCGGGATTCAGGCACGTCTGCTTCCGGAGAAAATCGGTTGGTTGGCTGTCGAATTGCCCGATGGTCTTTTAGACAAGGGCAAAAAAGGACTGGAGAAAAATCCAATGCTCAAGGGCGTAACCGGATTACTTGGCAATATCAAAGCCTTGGGTCTCTCGGGAAATATTACCGACACCTTTCCAATGCAGATCCGTCTTGCTTTTACCGATGAAGAATCTGCGGAGCAGGGAGCTGCTGCACTCAATGGCATCCTTGGGCTTTTTAGGCTTGGTGCGCTTCAAAACCCCGAATCCATTCCACCATTTTTTAATAATCTTACCGTTGCCGCCGATAAAGTCGATTTGGTTGTGGAAGTCGAGTTCTCTCTTGCTGATGTTGAGTATGCCGAGAAGATGAGTGAAGAGTAGAAAACTTTCTTGCGTGTACAAAAAAATGTACGTCACAATTTTGAACGTAACAATTATACCTAGAGACTAATTGGTTTCAGTCTTAAATTCATTTATTTGAAAGATTTTGAAATTTCAGGTCATTAAATCTTTGAGAGATATTCATCTTCGAATTAAAAAAGACATCGCTTGGTTGAAATTAACCAGAATGTGATATATTATATATATGTTAACAATTTAAATATCGTCTTACAGGAGATTTACAGAATGCTTACCAAACGAGATCGGATCAAAAACAAGTCCGGCATATTCATGAATTATCGAATTGAATTCACCTATGAGGGTGATGACATTTTGCGCGAACGCTATTTTAACGCTCAAAGTGAAGAGCATGCTCGCGAAATGCTTAAGGAAATGCTGGAACGCCAAAATATTAATGCTGAAATCCTTAGCGTTGAGGCAGGGTAAATCCTTCTTCGAAACATGAAGGTCTCATCCATTGCGCCTTAAGGCAACGAGGTTCAATAGCGTTCTATTTGATTTATCCCGCTTGACAGGTAATTTCTGTGCCAAACAAGCAATCGTGCTGGGTTTCCGGTTGAATGCGCATCTGAAAATTTAAACAAATTGGTTTAACTAAACTGCTTCACTATTCATCTTTCTCCACCATCAGGGGATTGCTTTCCCCTCTTCTTTAAATGAAATTTCTTAAAAAAAGGATTTTTTTTGAACGGAATTGGTGTGACAGTCGTCTGACCTTACAGAAAGTTTTTTAAAAGCTTTCGTGATTTTAAAATCGAGTTTGTTGTTTGTTTGTTGTCTTTCATAAAGCGCCGCTCCTTTCCGGGGGTGGCGTTTTTTGATTTCCAGTCGGTTCGCCTGAAAAATTACATGTACGTAAGAAAGTCTCCCCGAAGCGTTTTCTTTTTACCATTGCTGGTATTAACTCTTCAAGGTGAACTGATTCATCGTTACAGTTTTGATGGTCCTGCGCAGGTCGGGATGCTTGATACTATAGGTGATGCCCCGGGGGTCTTGCATTCAGGAGCGAAACTTGATGGCAATGGTGCACTTGTTTTCGATGGTGTTAACGATTGGGCTGAACTACCTGGGTCTCTTTTTCATGGGTTAAACGATGTAACAATTGAAGCATGGGTTATCTGGGATGGACCTTCCACTTCATCATGGCAGACACTTTTTGCTGTTTCCAAAGACAACAGTAGTTACCTGTCTTTTTCTCCACGAGCTGGTACCAGCCCAAGGAGATCAAGATTTGCAGTTGCTCAAAGCGGCCCAGAAAAAAAAATTAATGGACTGGATGAATTTCCCCTTGGAAGCCTTTCGCATTTAGTTTCTGTTCTCGACACCGTAACCCAACAATTACGTCTTTACATTGATGGACAGCTTCAAGGTACGGTAGCTTGCCCATATTCGCTGGAATCTCTTGGGGTTCAGCACTTTTGGTTGGGTCGCCCGCTCTATTCTCAATTCCCTTATTTTAAGGGGCGCTGCTTGGATCTCCGTATTTATAATAACGCATTTAGCGAGGATCAGGTTTTCCGATCTGCAAGATTCGGTCAGGATGAGATTCCCGGTCCCACCATAACTCGCTTTTCAGTCAGTAACAATCCTGTGCGCTCTGGTTCAAAAGTGAACCTAAATTGGGAGACTAGTGAAAATTCCAAGGTGGAGATCCTTCCTGGTAAGGCAGTCGAACTATCTTCCTCAGGTATATTGGAAGTTACCATTAAGGAAAATACCGAGTTTATCCTTACTGCTACGAATGAAGATGGCATCCGAACTGCCAAGCTGTTTGTTGAGGTCGATGATCGACCTGTTATTCGTGCTTTCACCGCAACCCCGAAGATCATTGCGCCGGGTGATCCAGTGGTCCTTTCATGGGATGTTGATTACGCTACCAATGTTTCCATTAATCAGGATACTCCAGATATTTCAGGCTCTATAGGCAGCATCGAGGTTCGTCCCCAATCCTCCCTTAATTATACCATTACTGCGACCAACTCTGCAGGCAGTCGTACTGGACGTGTGTCAGTCTCTGTTCCTGGTCGTCTTGATCTCATCATTAATGAGATACATTACGACTCCAATCCCAAGACCGTTAAAACTGAATTTATTGAGCTTTATAACAACCGTACAAATGAGCTGAATCTTTCCGGGTGGGAGTTCGTTGAAGGCATTTCATATTTATTTCCGAATGGAACTCGTCTTGCGCCAGGAGCCTACTTTCTTCTGGCTGAAGATGCCACAGCATTTGAAAGCCAATACGGGCATAAACCAGATGGGATCTACACTGGTGCTCTTTCCAATAATGGAGAAAAACTTGTTCTCCGAGATGCGGCGGGGGGGCTGATGGACGAGGTTTCTTACAAGGTTGGCTTTCCGTGGCCGACCGCATCAAACGGGGAAGGTTCCTCGATGCAGCTGGTTCACGCTCAGCTCGATAATGATCTCGGGGGAAGCTGGCGGCCAGCCACGCCCACACCCGGTGATCGAAATAGTATACATTCGGAGGTTCCTCCGCCTCAAGTTCGTCAAGTCCGCCATAATCCTGAGCAGCCGACTTCCGGACAACAGGTGACGATTAAGTCCAAGGTTACAGATATTGAAGAAGTCACGGAAGTTAGCTTAGACTATCAGTTAGTTTCACCTGGGGGCTATATAGCGATCGATGATCCTCGCTATTCTACTTCTTGGACGACATTGCCTATGTGGGATAATGGTAAGTTTGGTGATGTAGATGCTGGAGATTCTACCTATACCATTGTTTTGCCAGCGAGTGTCTCCTCTCACCGGAGCCTTGTTCGTTATCGTATATCTGCGAAGAATTCCAAGGGTGCCGTCATAACGACGCCTATGGCTGATGATCCTCAGCCAAACTTTGCCTTCTTCTGTTACGATGGCATTCCTTCCTGGCAGGGTTCCGCTCGTCCTAATCATAAACCCCCGGTCACTTACTCGAAGGAACTTCTCGAAAGCCTACCCGTCTACCACCTGATTACAACGCGTGAGGCCCATGTGGATTCCCAGAACATTCCAAACTCCAATTCAGGCAAGTATGGTGGCTCAGAATACAAATGGAAAGGCACGTTGGTCTATGATGGAATAGTTTACGACCATATCCGTTTTCGGGCCCGTGGTGGTGTTTGGCGCTATGCAATGGGAAAAAACATGTGGAAGTTCGATTTCAACCGGGGCCATGGATTTCAGGCGCGGAATGACTATGGAAAGAAATACTCAACCCAATGGGATAAGTTGAATTTCTCTTCCATTATTCAACAGGGAAATTTTCGCCATCGAGGAGAGAATGGTATGTTCGAGTCTGTCGGTTTTCGTCTCTTTAATCTGGCTGGTGTGGAGTGTCCCGATACACATTTTGTGCATTTTCGAATTATTGAAAGTGCATCTGAAAGCGGCGTGAACCAGTACTCGACTGATTTGCAGGGCCCGTATCTCGCCATTGAGCAACTGAATGGAAACTTTCTTAACGCTCATGATTTGCCGGATGGCAACCTTTATAAAATGGAGCGTGGTACTGGGCCGAACGGTATCGGAGGTGCTATAAACAACCAGGGGCGTGAGACTGTCAGTGATTATTCTGACCTTCTTACGTTCAAGGGAACTTACGAAGGTACTTCTCCCTCTGAAACCTGGTGGCGAACTAATTTCAATCTACCCAGTTATTACAGCTATCGTTCAATTGTTGAAGGAATCCACCATGGTGACATTGGTTATGGGAAGAACTACTTCTATTACCGAAATCCTATGACGGAGCTCTGGCAAACGGTTCCTTGGGATCTAGATCTCACTTGGGCCAACAATATGTACGGTAACGGCAACGAGCCATTCAAGAGTCGCGTTGCAAACAGCTCTACTTTTAATCATGAATACCAGAATCGACTTCGTGAAATCCGCGATTTGCTTTACAACCAAGAACAAACAGGCGCTCTTATCGATGAGGTTTCCGCATTTATTCATAATTCCGGTGAACCCGATTTTGCCGATTTAAATCAAGCAATGTGGGATTATAATCCCATTCTCATTTCCAGCTATGTTAATAGTGGTAAGGCAGGGCATGGACGTTTCTATGAATCCGCTTCCACTGGTGACTTTGCAGGTATGCTTCAGTTGATGAAGGATTATGTTGTGTCTCGCGGGAACTGGATCGATTCCAATATTCTTACCGACAGTCAAATTCCACGAATTCCTTCAGTAAATTATGTTGGGCCGGTTGGCTTTCCTGCCGACAGTCTTACTTTTCAAACAAGTGCTTTTGATGACCCACAGGGATCGCAGACCTTTAGCGCGTTGCGATGGCGCATTGCCGAAGTCAAGCATCCCGGCGTTGATGGCTACGAAGCCTTTAAGCGTGGAAAATATGAGATTACCCCCATTTGGGAACAGGAGCTAGATTCCTTTGTTAATCAGGTTTCTATCCCGCCAAATGTTGTGGAGCCTGGTCGACGATATCGAATTAGAGTTCGTCATAAGGACTCCAGCAATCGCTGGAGTCATTGGTCCTCACCTGTGGAGATTGTCGCTGGGTCCCCCTTGCGTCTGGCTGATTTAAAGAAGCATCTGGCAATCACGGAAATCCATAGCAATCCGATTGATGTTAGTATCACTGAGAGAGCGGCTGGTTTCAAGGCCTCAAATTTTGAGTTTATTGAACTTTGGAACTCTCATCCTTCAGAGTCGCTTGATCTATCGGGTCTTAAGTTTGATGACGGGATTGATTTTACTTTTAATGACAATACAAAACTTTCTTCCGGTGCGCGTTTGCTTCTTGTTGCCAATCGTGCTGCTTTCGAGTCCCGAAATGGGAATGAGTTGCCTGTGGTTGGCGAGTACTCTGGAAAACTAAATAATGGTGGCGAAAAGCTCCAGTTGGTTGTTCCTTCTGGTGTATCCGTGCATGAGTTTGATTTTCCAAAGTCACAGATGGAGGGACGCTCCATTGTGCTGATTGCCTCATCTGACCAACCTGACTACTCCAATCCAGCCAATTGGGGGACAGGTGGAGACCTTGGCGGTTCTCCCGGAAAAACTGATTCCGTTGATCAGGATGGTGATAGTGATGGATTGCCTGATGCTTGGGAACTAGAACATTTTGGTATCCTGAGTCAATCGCATGACGGTGATTTTGATGGCGATGGACTCCAAAACCTTCTTGAATATGCCTTGATGTCCAATCCAGTAGACCCCAATTCCTTGCGCCTTCCCCGGACATCGATTGGGGACGATGGTCATTTAAATCTCACTTTTATCCGTCTGGTTGATGTCCCCGGATTGGTTTATACGATCGAGTTTTCTGAAGATTTAAAGGTTTGGCAGGCTGCTGCTGATCGAATAACATCTGTAACAGAGTTCGTTGGGGAACAAATGACAGTTATTGCACGCGATAAAATCCCACCAGTTCCTGGTAGCCTTTTATTCTATCGGATTTCAGTTTCTGTACCTTGAATTCAGGGATTTTAATCTTAGACCTTTTTGACAAAAGTTCGTTTAATAAACGCTTATGGATTGTAATTGCCCATGTCTCTAATCAAAAAGGATACAATGTGGAAGGAATGGTTCGCTCAGCACGGACCAAGACTCCTGCTGTTTGCACGCCAGCAAGCACGTAATGATTATGATGCCGAGGATATTCTACAGGAGGCATTTGTCAGGATTTGGAGGCTTTATGGACACACTGGTGAGATTGCGCCAGGATTAGTTTTTCAAGCCATCCGAAGACTCTCTATTGATTACGCTCGTCGTGATATTCGTCGGCAACATCGGGAGAAAAAAGCCGATGAAGCAGATCGAATTGAATGTGGATCAGTACAATGGTTTGAATCCTCATTAGAAAAAAAGGAGTGCCATATCCAGTTGGAAGAAGCTATCCGGCAACTATCTTCCAAGCATCAGGAAGTTCTTATGTTAAAGATTTGGGGGGAGCTGACTTTTGAGGAAATCGGGAAAACGCTTGAAATTCCCTTGCACACGGCGGCATCTCGTTATCGCCATGCCCTGACCTACTTAAAGTCTATCCTCTCCAGACAACCAAAATGAAAGATTTACATTCTGACCTTGAGAAGGAACTCATGGGACTTTCCCCCTCCCGTACAGGTACGGGTTTTGAGCAACGAATCAGCGATGCACTTGGGCTTCAAGGCGAGTTGCTCGTTCAAGATATAAACATCGAGGAGAAAGTTATCCCTTTAGGGATTGTCCGCAACTGGATCATTGCCGCCTCCCTAATATTTTTATTGGGCTTTATTGGTGTATCTATTTATTTCCAGAAGTTTATGTCGCAAACGCTCGCCAACTCTCCTATTGCTCACGCTCAGCCCGATAATGTTAAGAATATAGCCCTTACTCCCGACTCGCTCCCCATGGTTAAGAACGCTATCGGGCCGTGGCAACCACGGGATCGTGAAGCCATTCTTGTGGAAGTTCGCAACGAAGGCATCGTTCGTGAACCTGAGTTGCCTCCAGCCCAGCAATTCCGCTATCGTTATTATGACACGTCTACTTTCACCGATACCGCAGACAACTCCCGCATGCGTGTTACTGTTCCGCGGGAACAGGTCTTCCAAGTTAAACTGGAGCCCTATTGATCTTTAGGTGTTATACTGTATCAGGCCACCCCATTTATAACAGCTCAACGCTCTAACCTATTGGATAATAACATATGAATACCGTAAAAATTAACCGCCTACCTCTTTTACTTGTGGCCATGCTTCTTCTTGCGACGGCAATTCATGCGGAAGCGGGAAAGAAGGGGAAACCCACACAACAGTCCAATTTTCTTGGGGTCTACACCACAAGAGTATCACCCACACTCAGCCACCAACTTGGTTTTCAGAAAGGCTTTTATCTCACCGTGGAGCAGATTGAGCCGGGAAGTCCGGCTGAGGAAGCTGGTCTACAGGCACATGATATTATCCAAAAAGTAGGGGACCAAATTCTTATCAACCCGGAGCAACTCCGTGAGCTGATTCGTTCTAAAAAAGCGGGGGAATCCATCCAGTTGACTTTTTTCCGTGGAGGCAAGGAGCGAACAGTTGAAACAAAACTGGTGTCACGTGAAGTGCCTATTTCGGATTCGTCTGCCTTTCGAGGCCAACTGCCATTGCTTCCACAAGGGTGGACACCTCGTCATGGTCCTGGCCCTTACCAAAGCCCAGGGCAAGTGCCTCAAGGGTTTTCTAATAATTGGTCTCCCTTGGGTAAATCAGATTTCAACTTACCGGAGGAGGCGCGTAAGCAACTAGAGAGTCTTGGAATCGATCTTGATAAACTTCAAAAGGGCGGTGCAGACGTTAAGTCTTTCAGTTTCACTCTTCCGTTCGGAGATTCATCTGGCGGCATAATTAAGGGGAGACCTTCGCCCAATGTCTCCACCCAAAGTTCTTTTCAATCCAGCAAGAATATGCACTTTGCCATCAATAATGACCATGGCTCGCTTTCCTTGACTATGAATGACGGGAAGGGCGATCTTATCATTCGCGACAAGAAGGGAAAGACTCTCTACGAAGGCTCCTATGAGAAAGGGATGGAAATCAAGCAACTTCCCGGCCATTGGAAGGAACGTCTTCAGGAACTGAATGTGCAAATTGAGAAGGGTGAATCCAACATTATCAAGCCGAGCAAGAAGGCCCAAGGAAACAAGAATAAGAAGCGAACCCCAAAAAAGGAATAACACAGGCTGATTTCATTCATCAAACGAAGTGATATCCCGCCGAAGGCTTGCGAACTTCGGCGGGATTTACATTTTTTATCCCTTATTTAAATAATGAACACCGAAAACGAAACTACGCACAAGGACCTTTCCGCCTTGCAGGATTTGATTAAAAATGAATCTGGCTGGGTGCAATTACTCCGAGGTGAAATTGAGAAGGTTATCGTCGGGCAAAAGTATTTGGTTGATCGGTTGATTGTTGCGCTACTGGCGAACGGTCATATCCTTTTGGAAGGGGTTCCGGGATTGGCCAAGACCATGTCCATTCGGACCCTTTCCCAGGCGATCCAAGCAGACTTTCAGCGTATTCAATTTACCCCGGACCTTTTACCCGCTGACATTGTAGGAACTCTTATTTACAATCCTAAAGTGGGCGAATTTTCGACCAAAAAAGGTCCTGTATTTTCCAACTTAATTCTCGCCGACGAGATTAATCGTGCACCGGCAAAGGTGCAGAGCGCACTACTTGAATGTATGCAGGAACGCCAGGTTACGCTTGGAGATACAACCTATTCGCTACCTGAGCCATTTCTCATTCTTGCTACGGAGAATCCTATTGATCAGGAGGGTACCTATCCACTACCGGAGGCTCAAGTTGATCGATTCATGTTAAAGCTACGCATAGATTATCCAACGAAGGAGGAAGAGCTCGCTATCCTCAATGCAAATCAGACCACCGCTCCCAAGCATGAAATTAATGCTGTCATTACCCCTGATACAATCTTTCAGGCTCGTCGCTTGGTTGATCAAGTCTACGTCGATGAAAAGATCAAGGAATACATTGTTGATGTTATCCATGCCACCCGAAATCCGCAGGTACACGGCCTAAATCTCGCCAGCTATATCCAGTTTGGCGCCTCTCCACGTGCAACCATTGGTCTGACTCTTGCCACCAAGGCATGGGCGTTTCTGGAAGGCCGTGCTTTTGTTACCCCTCAAGATGTGAAGAATATTGGAATGGATGTACTCCGCCATCGTGTTATCGTCAGTTATGAGGCAGAAGCAGAGGAAGTTACATCTGAGGATGTTGTGAACCGGATTTTTGATTCAGTCCCCGTCCCTTGATTTCCCATTGAAGACACTTGATTCAGAACGCACTCGTGAGATTCTGCGAAAGGTCCGACAGATTGAAATTCGGACTCGCCGATTGGTTACTGATTCGCTGACTGGCGCTTACCACAGTTCCTTCAAGGGGCAGGGGATGGACTTTGATGAGGTTCGTGAGTATTCTCCGGGTGATGATGTTCGATCGATTGACTGGAACGTAACTGCTCGGATTGGTACTCCATTCATTAAGAAGTTTCGCGAGGAGCGGGAGTTGACGATTCTGCTTGCAGTTGACTTAAGTGCTTCAGGCAACTTTTCCTCGAACGACCAAACCATTCGAGAGTTAGCCGCCGAGATTGCCAGTGTGCTTGCCTTCTCTGCCACCCGGAATGATGATAAGGTAGGCGTGCTCCTCTTCACTGATAAGGTAGAAAAATTCATACGCCCAGAAAAGGGCCGCCATCATATCCTTCGGCTTATCCGTGAAGTTTTGTTTTACGAACCCGAGGGGAAGGGGACTGACACCCCTGGCGCATTGCAGTACCTCAACCAGATTCAACGACGGAAAGCCATTATTTTTCTTCTGAGTGACTTTCTTCCCGGGAAGCAAGAGCGTGAGGGGGAATTATTCCACATGTTGGGTCTTACGAATCGACGTCATGACCTTTCTTGTATTATACTTGCGGACCCTCGTGAAATTGAGCTGCCAGACATTGGATGGATAACATTGGAGGATGCCGAATCGGGTGAGCAGGTTAAAGTAAACACAGGTAATCCAAAGTTCCGTAAAGCTTTTGCAGAGGCCAATCGCAAACGTGTGGAAGACTTGGAGGGGGAACTTCGTCAGCGTGGCATTGACTATGTTCACGCGACCACAGATACGCCTTATATGCATGCACTGCGCACATATTTTAATTTAAGGAATCGCCGGCGATGAAGCTCGAGCGCCAAAAAGGCTGTCTAAAAATTCATGAATTCAGCCACGTGACTATTTTTCCTCCAGCGTTTCTGCATGGGACCTCCTCAATGCCATTGTTTTATAAGCGGAGATTTTGCGTACTTGGTGGTGGAGCCCTGATTTCTGGAGCACCATTATTTTCACAGTCTCCAGGCTCTCTTGATGATATTGAAGGCATCATCGAACCAATGAATCCATCCCCTGAAGGAAGTATGACGGACGCGTTGGAACTGAAGGATACACCAATATGGGCAGGTTGGTACTGGATTGGTGGTGGGGTCTGGTTGGTTATTCTTGCACTGGTATTTTTCCTAACGCGCAAGAGGAAAAAAATTCAACAGAAGTCTTTGCCCGCAATCCCCCCGCATGAATCCGCATTGACCGGACTACAGGAAATTTGGCTTATGCAGGATCAGCTTGATGATAAAGTATTTGCATCCTTGTTGTCTGATGTTCTTCGGTCTTACATTGAAGAGACTTTTGCTCTGCGGGCACCAGAGCGCACAACAGAAGAATTTTTTGAGGAGGCCTCACAGCATTCTGACCTAAAAGGAGATTTTGCGAAGAGACTTGAAGAGTTTCTTTCACTCATTGATTTGGTAAAGTTTGCTCGCATGCCTCTTGCTTATCAGAAGCGCGAAAAGCTGTATCAAGCTGGAATTCTTTTTGTTGAAGAGAGCCACCAGTCATTATTATTAAAAATTCCACCGGAGCTTTCTGTCTCAGCCCAAAAGATACAGGAGGATGAGACATGAATCGGTTTCTAGAGGCCTTCCCGTTGGCATTTGATACACCACTTTGGTTATGGTTGTTGTTCCTGATCCCGATCCTACTGCTTCTGCGTGGTCGTACTGGGCGAGGTTCAGCTTTACGTTTCCCTTCATCTGGACTGGTTGCAGGAATTGCTCGTAAGTCACCGCTTCGTTGGGGAGGCGTGCCAAATCTTCTGTACTTGGTTAAGGTGATTGCATTTATCTTGCTGGTTTTGGCTTTGAGCCGTCCCAAGTGGCGTAGTGACAGCTTCACTGAGAGGCAACGCAGTGGAATTGATATTGTTCTGGCTCTTGATTTATCAGGTTCGATGTGGGCACATGACTTTAAGATCAAGGGGACACCCGTTGACCGGCTTGCCGTTGTAAAGGAAGTCGTGGAGGATTTTATTGAAGCCCGTCAGGATGACAGGATTGGGATTGTCGCTTTTTCTGGTGCCCCCTATCTTGTCAGTCCACTGACTCTTAATCACCAATGGGTTCTGGAAAATCTGGATCGCCTCAAAATCGGCAGTATCCCGGAGCAGGGTACTGCGATAGGAAGTGCCATTGGTATGGGGGTGAATCGCCTTAATAACCAGAAGAGCCAAAGCCGTATCATTGTTCTACTTACAGACGGAGCAAATAATGCTGGTAAGATTGAGCCAGTCCAGGCATCCGAGGCGGCGGCCAGTTTCGGTATTAAGATTTACGCTATTGGAGCTGGGGAAAAAGGCTTGGTTCCTTTC